>Ga0137451_1000002_pt1 | contig 140774 bp, 142 predicted proteins | sample EasRivERMGT500_2_FD_102336 | JGI IMG/M metagenome (GOLD analysis project Ga0137451, IMG submission 102336) | Soil microbial communities from meander-bound floodplain in the East River, Colorado, USA - East River MetaG ERMGT500_2 | ecosystem: Environmental > Terrestrial > Soil > Floodplain ... | reverse complement strand
GCGACCTATTTCGGCGTGCGCCTGCTCGAAGAAGTCTCGGGGGCGCGCTTCCTGCACGTGCCCTACAAGGGCGCGGGCCAGGCCTACCAGGGGCTCTTCAGCGGGCAGATCAAGTTCATGCTCGCCGACATGGGCACCGCGATCCCGCACATCCGTTCGGGGAAACTGGTGGCGCTTGCCGCCACGTATTCCACGCGGATGCTGCCGGGCGTCCCCACCATGGCGGAGCTCGGCTACCCGGACAGCGACGTGAGCGCCGTGTTCAGCGTGGTCGCCCCGGCCGCGACCCCGCGGGGGATTGTCGAGCACATGAACGCGGCGATCAACCACGCGATGAAGACGCCGTGGCTCGCCGAAAAGCTCGAGGCGGCGGTGTTCATCCCGGTGTTCGAGACGCCGGAGCAGTTCGCCGCGACCTTGAAGCGCGACCGCGAGAAGTGGGCGGCGATCGTGCGGCGGCTGGGGATCAAGGCGGAGCAGTAGCGAACAAGGGCTTTCGTCCGGTCCGAGACCGAGAAGTGGGGCCGGGTGATCCGCACCGGCGGAATCTCGCTCGAATAAGGACAAGGCGCGATGAACGACACGACACCCGAATTCGCAAAGCTCGTGCGGCAGCGCTTCCTCGCGCTCGCGCCCGCGGAGCGCGTGAGCCTGTGCGCGGACATGTTCGAGACCGCACGCGCGCTGGTCGAGGCATCGCTGCCGCCCGGGCTTGACGCGATCGAGCGGCGGCGGCGGATCTGCCGGCGGTTCTACGGCGATCTGGCGGACAAGGCGTTTCCTCCGGCTTAGGGAGATCTTTGGGGTGGTCCTGTCAGGTCATACCCTGTCAGGTTTTCCCGACTGTGCTTGTCGGGAATGCAGGAGTACGATGCCCTCCACCGGAGGACATCATGAAAAATCCACGTTCCACATTCATCGCGGCGCTGGCGGCTCTTTCAGTCGCGGGCGCCGCCCTAAGTCAAACCGCGGGCGAGGCGCCCGAGCAGCTCGGCAAGGTTGCCTTCGCCAACTCGTGCGCGAGCGCGGTGCAGGCGAGCTTCGAGCGCGCCGTCGCGCTGCTGCACTCGTTCTGGTTCCGCGAGGGCGAGAAGACTTTTCGCGAAGCGCTCGATCGCGACCCGGGCTGCGCCATCGCCGCCTGGGGCATCGCGACCATCCTGATCGGCAACCCCTTCGGCGTCGGCTCGACTCCGGCGCAGGCGCAGCAGGCCAAAGAGGCGATCGAGCGCGGGCGCGCGATCGGAGCGAAGACCGAGCGCGAGCGCTACTTTATCGAAGCCGTCGCGGAATACTACGACCGCTTCGGCGACCGTTCCCACGGCCAGCGCATCAAGTCGCTCTCCGATGCGTTCGAGATCGTGGCGAAGCGCTTCCCCGACGACGACGAGGCGCAGATCTTCTCCGCGATCTATCTGACCGCGACGCAATCGCCCTCGGAGAAGACCTTTGCGTCCGCACTGAAAGCCGCCGCGATCCTCGAAGTCCAGTTCAAGAAGCATCCGGACCATCCCGGCGTGGCGCACTACCTCATCCACAGCTACGACTATCCGCCGATCGCCGGGAAGGGGTTGAGCGCGGCGAAGCGCTATTCGGAAATCGCGCCCTCCGCGCCGCACGCGCTGCACATGCCCTCGCACATCTTCACGCGCGTCGGCGCGTGGGCCGATTCGGTTGCCGCCAATCAGCGCTCGGGCCTCGTGGCCAAGACGGAAAAGCTGTCCGACGAACAGCTGCATGCCATGGACTACATGGTGTACGCCTGCCTGCAGCTCGCGCGCGACAAGGAGGCGGGCCTCGCCGTCGAAGAAGCGCGGTTTTTCGCCGACACCAACCCCGCCCGCATCACCGCCCCCTATGCGCTTGCGGCGATTCCGGCGCGCTACGCAATCGAACGCGGCGCCTGGAAGGAGGCGGCGCGGCTCGAGCCGCGGGAGAACCGCTTCAGGTTCACGGTCGCCTTCACGCATTTCGCCCGCGCGCTGGGTGCGGCGCGCAGCGGCGACGCGGCCGCTGCAGAGCGTGACGTTCAGGAGCTTGCGCGCATCGTCGATGCGCTGAAGGCCGCCAAGAACGCCTATTGGACGATCGAAGTCGAAGTGCAGCGCCTGGGCGCCGCCGCGTGGGTCGCGCACGCGAAGGGCAATCGCGACGAAGCGCTCAAGCTCATGCGCGCCTCGGCCGTGCTCGAAGCGAAGAGCGAGAAGAGCGCGGTCAGCCCCGGGCGCCTCGTCCCCGCGAACGAGCTGCTGGGCGACATGCTGCTCGAGGACGGCAAGCCGGCGGAGGCGCTGGCGGCGTACGAGCAGGCGCAGGTGCGCGACCCCCACCGCTACCGGAGCCTGTACGGAGCGGGACAGGCGGCGGCGCGCTCGGGCAACCGCGACAAGGCGCGCTACTACTACGGGCGGCTCGTCGAAAATGCCGGCGCCGGGAGCGAGCGAGCCGAGCTGCGCGCGGCGCGGGACTATCTGGCGAGCAAGTGAACAGGAAGATCGCATGAACAAGACGCTCGCCGCCTCGGGCGCTACCGTGGGGAAACTCGTCGCCGGAGGCGAAGTTCAGTTCGGCGTCATCCTCGTCAACGGATTGATGGCCGCGCCCGGTGTCGAAGTGTTGGGGCCGCTGCCGGCCGAGCTGCAGAACTACCCCGTCTTTCATGCCGGCGTCGGCGTGGGCTCGAAGGACTCGGCGGCGGCAAAGGCGCTGATCAAGTTCCTCACCACGCCGGCCGCCGGCGCCGTGTCAAGGCGAAGGGGCAGGAGCCCGGCTGAATCCGATGGCGGCTGAAGAAAGGAAAGCGGCGGCTTCGCAAGCCGCGTCCCCCGATTCCCGCAAGGTCGAGCTCGCGGCCGTCGTCGAGCGCGAGCGCGGGCTCCTCGCGAAGAGCGGGGCGCCGGCCGGGGCGCCGCTCGGCCTCGCGTTCTCCGGCGGCGGCATCCGCAGCGCGACCTTCAATCTCGGCATCATCCAGGCGCTCGCCGAGTGCCGGCTGCTCTCCAGGTTCCATTACCTCTCGACGGTCTCGGGCGGCGGCTACATCGGCAGCTGGCTGTCGGCGCTCGTCCATCGCTCAGGCGAAGGCCATGTCGAGCGCATCGAGGCGGCGCTCGCCGCGACCTCCGACAATCTCCAGGAGCGGGCGGCGGGCTGCGGCCTCAAGGCTCAAGCTCTCGCCAGGCTCGCCGAGGAGACGAGCTACGCCATCCAGTATCTGCGCCGCTACGCGAGCTATCTCACGCCGCGCGCGGGCGTGTTCGGCCTGGACGCGCTCACCGGTGTGGCCATCTACCTGCGCAACCTCCAGCTCAACCTCTCGGTCCTGTTCTTGAGTTTCATCGCGGTGCTGCTCGTTCCCTACCTCGCCGCCGATCTGGCGGGCCTCATCGAGGGCTCGCTCGCGCTCGCGGTGCTGCTCGCGGCGGTGTGCGCGTTTGCCGTCGGCTTCGGCATGGGCGAGCCGCTCAAGGGAAGGCAGGACCACGTGGCGCCAGGAATCGCCTGCTCCGCGGCGCTCGCGGGGTGCCTGGTCGCCGCCGACTGGCTGGCGAGCCCTGTCGTTCCCGCGCTCCTCGACGGCGGGCCCAAGAACTGGATGGTGCTCGCGGCCTTCATCAACGTGTGCTTCTGGGCGATCGCGGGAATCGGCCAGGCCCTGCGCCGGCCGTTTCGCAAGATCGCCTGGGAGAAGGACGACGCCGACGGATTGGGCGCGCGCGGCCCAACTTTCTTCATCGGCGCGGTGGTCGCCGGCGGCCTCGTGGGCCTCGCCTTCTACGGCTTCGCCGGCGTCGGGACGTGCCTCTCCGTGGGCGAGTGCGGGATCGAATCGCTCGAGCACGTGCTCGGCGGCCCGCGCGCGGTGTTCGAGCAGGCCGCCGACAAGCAATTCCTGCCGTGGATATCGATCGAGATCTTCGCGCCGCTGCTCGCGCTGCTCGCCTCCATGGCGGTGGTGCTGCAGATCGGAATCGCCAAGCGCGGCTTTTCCGAGCACGACCGCGAGTGGCTGGGGCGCCTGGGCGGCCTGATCCTGAAATGTTGCCTGGTGTGGGTGGCGGCGGTGGGGGTGGTGATGCTCGCCCCGCCGCTCATGCACGCGGCGGGCGCGTGGATGTATTCGGGAGGCGCGGCTTGGCTGCTCACCACGCTGGCTGGCCTGTTCGCGGCCAAGAGCGAAAAGACCGGCGCCCTCGACGGCGCCTGGAAGGCTCGCCTGCTCGGGCTCGTGCCTTACGTGTTCGTCGCGGGCCTCTTGTTCCTGCTCGCCTGGTGCCTGCAGCTGCTCTTGAGCTCGCCTTTCGACACGAGCGCGTGCAAGCCCTTCGCCGAGGCCGCCGACCGCACCGAGGGCTTCCTCCACAACGCGGCGCTCAGCCTGTGCGAGACCTCCAAAACGAACATCGATTTTCTCGGGCTGAGGGGAATCGGCCAGCTGCATCTGGTGATGTTCCTCTCGTGCCTCCTCGCCGCGTATCTGCTGGGGTGGCGCTTCGATATCAACCTCTTCGCCTATCACCAGTTCTACCGCAATCGCCTCGTGCGCTGCTTCCTGGGCGCGACTAAGTACGCGCGCGGCAACGAGAAGCCCGAGCTGCAGCGCCATCCGAACGAGTTCACCGATCTCGATCCCGACGACGACCTGTGCCTGCACGAGCTCGCGCGGCCGCTGGCGGACGGCCGGGTGCAGCATCCTTATCACCTCGTGAACACGGCGCTCAACCTCGCCAACCCCAGGGAGCTGGCGTGGCAGCAGCGCAAGGCGGCGAGCTTCACGTTCTCGCCGCTCTTCGCCGGGTACGAGCTGCGCTACGAGCGGAGCCGCCGCGGCGGCTACCGGCGCATGGAGCTCTACGGCGCCGGCGCAATCGGGCAAGGCAGCGGCATGAAGCTCGGCATTCCGCTCGCGATTTCCGGCGCGGCGGCGAGCCCAAACCAGGGCTATCACACCTCGCCGGGGTTGGCGTTCCTGATGACCGTGTTCAACGTGCGCCTGGGGCGCTGGTGCGGGAACACGGCGAGCGCGAGCGCCTGGCGCTATCAGGGGCCGATTTTTTCCAATCATTATCTATTTCGCGAGCTGCTCGCCGAAACCAACGAAACGTCGAAATTCCTGTATCTCTCCGACGGCGGGCATTTCGAGAACCTCGGCATCTACGAGCTGGTGCGGCGCCGCTGCGCGGTCATCGTCGCCTGCGACGCCGGCTGCGACCGGGAGTACAAGTTCGAGGACCTCGGCAACGCCATCCTGAAATGCGAAACCGACCTCGGCGTGGAAATCGTGATCGACGTGGACGCGCTGCGGCCGAAGGAAGAGAACGGCCCGTGCGCCGCCCATTTCGCGGTCGGGTCCATCAAGTACCCCGGCATCGACCGGCTCGGCACCCTGATCTACATCAAGAGCTCCATGACCGGGGACGAAGTCGTGGACATCCAGCACTACAAATCCATGCATCCCGAATTTCCGCACGAGAGCACCGCCGACCAGTGGTTCGACGAACCGCAATTCGAGAGCTACCGCAGGCTCGGGCACCACATCGGAGTGAACGTGTTCGGAAAGATTAAGGACGAGAAGAGCGTGGATGCGGAGGTGCTGCAGGAGCGGTTTCCGCCGACCGCCGCGGCCGATGTGAAGCGATAGGAGATCTTTCCCCTCCTGCCTTCAGGAGGGGTGCCGCCGCAGGCGGCGGGGTGGTCTTGTCAGGTCAAACCCTGTCAGGTTTTCCCGACTTACCTTGTCGGGAACGCGGGAGTAGGATGCCCTCTACGGACGTCCCGGAGGGATCTCTTCCGGCACGCCGGCTCTCACAGGGAGGGAGTCAAGATGAACGTCAAATCGCTCGGCGCCGCAGTCGTCGGCATCGCTGGCGAGATCAAGCCGAAGCTCGTCGGCTCGAGCGCGGAAGGAGGGAAGCTCGTCGTCGCGGGGAAAACCGAGCTCGCCGTCGGTCTGGTCAACGAATTGATGGCCGCGCCCGGGGTGGAAGTCCTGGGGCCGCTGCCTCCCGAGCTGCAGAACTACACCGTTTTCTATGCCGGAGTCGGCGTGGGCTTGAAGGACTCGGCGGCGGCAAAGGCGCTGATCAAGTTCCTCACCACGCCGGCTGCCGGTGCCGTGTTCAAGGCGAAGGGGCAGGAGCCGGGGTGAATCGGGCGTCATGGCTCCGCAGCGAAACGCGCGTGGCGATGTGCAGCGTGGAATGCGGACAGTGAAGAGTTACGCAAGCGTTCGTGAGGAAGGTATGAAACGCGTGCCATTTTCGTGCAGGACGCGTAACGATTCAGGTTGGGAGATAACCTATGGATTTCTCCGCCTATCAGTCCGCTGCAAAAGAGACAAGTAAGCTGGAGCTCGGTGGGCCTGCTGCCGCGATTGCTCCGATGCTCGGGCTCGCCAGTGAAACCGGTGCAATCCTCAACGTTTACAAAAAGTACCTTCGCGATAGTATCGATTTAACGGCTAACCGAGAGTTCTTGCGTGAGGAATTGGGCGATTTGCTGTGGTACCTCACCGCGGTTGCTACTGCCTGCGATCTCGACTTAGAGGATATCGCCCAAGCCAATCTGCAGAGGGTCCATGATCGCTACCCCAGCCAGCCTTGGCAAGAACGCATCGGCTCGCTACCGATACTTGACACAAGCTTTCCAGTACAGGAGCGCTTTCCGCGGCGACTTGTTGTCAAATTTTCAGAGCGGCACCGACCCGATGGGTCCACGAGTGCCGCTATGACCCTTATTTCTGCAGACCCCAACTCCTTTCCAACTGGACCGATTAAGGTTGACGACAAGGAGATTGGTTTCCGAGTCGGTGGTGAATTTGGCGCGCAATTGTCCGACAATTCGCGACGGATGGACGCTTACCGCTTCCACGATGCTATTCACATAGGCTTTATGGCGGTGCTGGGCTGGTCACCCACTATGCGTGCTTTGTTGCGAATTAAGCGAAAATCCAATTGCCAGATTGACGAAAATGAAGACGGCGCCCGTGCGAACTTTGCTGAAGAGGGACTGGCCGTTGTCCTCTCAAGACTTGCGGAGCGGCGCCGGGGTTTTCTCACAGAGGAAAGTGTCGATGGGGATGCCCTTGTCGTCGCAAAGGCGGCTGCCGTTGACTTAGAGGTTGAGCAATTACCGGGCTGGCTTTGGCTTACCGCGATAAGCCAAGGATTCCAAGCAAAGCGTGCCCTCGAAGAGAATGGCGGGGGGTATCTTGTTGCTGATTTGGACGGGCGTCGGCTGACGTACAAAAAAGCATTGCCGTGAATTTATCGACTGAGAAGTTTCGTCAAGCTGTCGCAGCATTGCATCGCGGCAAAGATGTCGTATACGGGAATGCGTGGAAAAAAAGAGGAGAGGTCTTAAGTATTCTGGCAAACATCGCGCGCAAGGTTGATCGAATTGAGTACGGGGTAGACGGCACCTCTGCTACTCCGGGGGAGACGCTTCTAGATACTGCGATCGATCTTCTTGTCTACTGCCTCAAATACGAGACTTATCTGGCAGATCTTGATCCCTCGTTAGCAGATAAGTTCTTTGATGGAACTGTCAACCGGCCCTATAGCAGCGGGACCAACGGCTTTGAATATCTCCTTTACCGATTAGACCTTAGTGAACTTGAAAAAGGAGATATAACGACCAAAACTGCGATGGAACAGACGCTGTCTCGCTTCGCTGAGTTGGAGAGGTGTTTTTCCGGTCTCGATATGAAACAGTCGGTAGCCGCCCGACTAGTACATGTTCGGGCTCTGCTAGGGGCGAGTGTGAGGCTTGTCGCGTCCCTCCGTCGTGAGCATGGTGTTTCATACCAAGACTTTCTTGTGTCTAATCGTGGTGAAGAAAACTGATGCGTCCAGACGACTATGCGAAGCTTCTGAGAGACCTAGAGCAAGAACTCCTAGGTAATGCGCGCTCTATAGGCATTCTCGGTCTCACGCAAGTCACGTTGCAATTATTGGCGTCTCTAGCTCCATCCGGCCTTATACGGAACGTGGACGCCGTCTATTCGACGGACGCCGACGAGAACACTGAGCGGTTATCTATTCCGATTCGGCCGATTCAAGCGCTCGCAAACGCACAACACGACATACTAATCGTCGCGGCCGACGAGGAGAAAGAAGATCTCCTCAGGGCGGCTCAACCGCATGTTAAGGGTACGCCAAAGGTGATCTTGGCTGGCTACGGTCACTTTGCGTTTCGTGATGCGGTATTTCGCGAGGAGCTTGCCAAACTTCTTGTGCCCTCCCTTGCCAATGGTTACCCAAACACGCTAACCCATCTATACCAGTGCCTGTCGAACGCGGCACGCCTGGGTCTACAAGGCGTAGTAGCTGAATTCGGAATGTTTAAAGGCGGTACAACAATGTTTCTCTCACGCGTCATCGAACGCCTATCCATGGATTGGCCTGTGATTGGGTTCGACACGTTTAATGGGTTCCCACCGCGCAGGAGTTTTCTGGACATGTATGATCACCCTGATTGTACATTCACAGATCTTCCGGCTGTACGCCGCTATCTTGCGGACCGGAAAGTTGAGATCGTTGTCGGCGATGTCGTGGAAACGTGTCACAGGCTCGATGAAGAAGACATCGTGCTAACGTTCATTGACACGGACAACTATAGCTCTGCCCGCGCAGTCCTTGAGGTGGTTCAAGAGCGCACGGTCGTTGGCGGCGCCATTGTTTTTGATCACTTCACTGGTGTCGATCGATTTTGTTATACGCTCGGCGAACGGCTTGCCGGTAGCAAGCTGTTAGACGATTTCCGCTACTTTCATCTGCATAGCACAGGAGTGTTTTATCGACAGTGTTGAGGGCCTCAATTGTATTAGGTATGCTGACAGTATATGAAACTAAAACGCCCACCTGTTCCGCGTCAACGTATTTACGATCTCTACTGGTACTTCGCCTCTGAACGACAACGTGCTTTTGAACGGCGCGTTGCCGGGGAGCGGGCGCCATGGACGGCCGACCCAATCCTACAAACCTTCAAATTCTGCAACGTCTTTCGGGCAGCAGATCGAGTCTCCCAGTATTTGATTCGCCACGTTGCTTACCACAATGAACCCTGCTCATCCGAGGATCGGCTTTTTCAGATTGTCGCTTTTCGGACCTTCAGCAAAATTGACACGTGGCGCAGCGTCCGACAGTTTCTAGGTCGATATCCGAAGATTCAGGATCTTAACGACGGATCCTTTTCAAAAGCCCTGCAGCGAGCTAAAGAGACTAACGGCAGACTCTATACAGGTGCTTTTATCCTCTGTGCAACCAACGCTTACGGCAAATCGCTCAAACATCTAAACCACGTTGAGCTGTTTCAGCACATGTTTGTGCGGGAAAGACTCGGGGCTCGATTGTTAGACGCAAAATCACTTCAGGCGATCTACGAGTTATTGCATACGTTTCCCCTGATGGGTGACTTTATGTCGTATCAAACTGCCATCGATCTGAACTATTCCGCGCTCATCAACTTTTCAGAAGATGAGTTCACGCAGCCTGGGCCGGGCGCTTTGCGCGGTATAAAGAAGGTGTTCGTCAACTCCGGAGACTACACTCCGTCGGAAATCATCCTCCGGATGGTTCGTCGTCAGCAAGATGAATTCAGGCGGCTTAGTTTGCCATTCAAGGGACTTTGGGGAAGACGCTTGCACGCAATCGATTGCCAAGCGCTCTTCTGCGAAACGGACAAGTACTGCAGGGAGGCGGCCCCGGAGTTAGCAAGCGCTCGACGTCGGATTAAAGCCCGCTTTTCTGCCTCGGCTGAACCTATTGAGTTATTTTTTCCTCCAAAGTGGAAAATCAACGAGAGACTCCCACAAAAGTTAGTGTCCGGAGTACCTGAGTTGGCGTTCGAATAGACAGAGGAGTGCCGTCCGGCCTTTTTCACTTGAGTTCGGCCGGTGCAGCGAGCGCAGCGCAGGAATGAAGCAAGGCCGCAATCTCGTCGCGCGGTGCAGCGCTATCTACCTCGGCGTGGGTCGATACGATTGTGAGACCTCCCACCGCCACTTTCACCTCATCTGCTACGAATTGCATCAGTTGACCGAGCCCGATGAGGTTCCCGAGCAGGCGCTCTACGTAATAATGGTTTCGATATAGAGCTGTCAGAAGTAGACTCCGCTGTGTGCCATCAATCACTTTGAAGCTCAAAAAGCTCAGACATTGTCGATTCATGACAGGGCCCGCGTCACGTATTGGGTCATAGAGCGTCAATTCATACACGTTTTTGAAGCAGCGGTCACCCCGGACATGCTTTCGCATTTTCTCAACGATATCCTTCAAAGGATTGACGGTTTCGCCCTTCTTTAGTAGCGGGAAGCTCATCATGCGTTCAAAGTACCGTCCCCAATCACCCTGGGGTTTCTTGATTTTTGGCAACACTTTCTTCAGGTACACGTCGTAAAACTTCGGCGAACCATGGAGGGCATAAAGGGCATTGGGAAAGATCGTATTTGCTACAGTTCTTATCGGCCAGTGGCCATTGGTTCGCAAGAACGTATCGACTTGCGCAACGATTGCCTTATCGATAGGAGACTCGGTCACCGGGTCCATCACATCGATAATCACGTTGTTGGCCTCACGTCCGTGTTTGGTATTGACGACTTGGGTCGCCTGAAGCCACGCAAGCGCACAGCTTGGTTGCGGGTCAATTGGCAAGTACATCAGCGCTCCCAGTCAGAATAGCAACGCGAGTCAACCGCGGGGCAAGGAATTTCTCGGTAAGCCATGCATGGCCATCTACACCCCAGGCGGCGCCCCAGCTATTCCGCAATAGGACCGCGCGCTCGCCCCGCAATTGTCCGTGAGCGACGGCAACAGTCGCGTGTCGCCGTGTAGGGTCCGGCATCTCGCCCGGAGCAATTACTACCACACCATCAGCGTCTGGCACGTAAAAGGCATCGGAAAGCATCATTAGTACAAGGACAGGTCGATCTTTGTCCAGTTGGGAGACTATTTCATCGAAATGGTCGCTGCGTCGCTCCCCGTCGCGCCGAAAAACGCGGGCTACCGTTTTCGGCGGTACCCAGGCACTGATATCTGTCGGCACGGCCGACAAGTACGGCCAGTCCGCTTCGACAGGCTGGCCGTCTTGGCCAATTGCGTCAAGCATAGTGGTGAGCGTCGCACCCACATGCGGAGACCGATGACCACGGCGCTGCGCGTGGTAAAAAGCAAATTCGCATGAGAGTGGGGTACCACCATCTCTGAGCGCAGCGTGGCAGTCACTCGTCGCGAAGGCGAGGCACGTCGGTCTTGCGTGCTGATCGCGAACGGGTCCGAACAGCGGCCGTAAGTCGCGCGAAACAGTCACCATTATCACGCCGCCTCAAGCCTGTAACGCCGCTCAGCTCGAGACAAGCCTTCGCTTTCAGCTCCCATCAGGTCATACGTAACCGCGAACGTGCTAAGTGCGTGCACTGGTTGCCATGGTCTGCGTTCCGCGAGTCGCACCTCGCCCGCCTGTTGACCACGAGACTGGGCTGTGATCCGACGCATGGTGAGCCCTCCGATCTGCTCCTCCGCCTCGCTGCTCTCGCGGGTATCTTCAACGACTGAAAACCGTTCGGCGCCGAGCGCGTCCGTGCCCCAGAGGTAGCCCGAATTGCTGTGTTCCGCCAAACGGATGACGAAAAGATCCGAAGGACCACCTTCGATTCGTGCGCCCGAGTCACGCTCCGTTAGCATCCAAACATCGCAGTGGTAGTTCTCCGGCCGGATGTCAGGTAGGAGACCTTGCTTAATTGCCTTAGGCGTGATCGCTGCGAGCTGTCGCGCGGTTGCCCGGTCTAGAATTTGGTATCGATGCAAAGTCCAACACGCAGCCTCATAGCTTGTGCCGGCGCGCAATGCGAGTTGGTAGACGATCTCAGAACGGTGAAGGGAGCTATCATTCCAGCCTTGGCGATCGCAATGCCAGTTTACTAACCAGCGCGGCAGCAGGAATGCAGCCGCAAACGCATTCGCCTCGACTTCTTGCAGATCTTCCCCGGGAGCGGGCGCAAATGGTGCACGGCGCAGAACGTTCTCATCGTCCAAGCTTGGTTTATGTCTAAGGTGATGATGCCCTAACTCATGCGCTGCGGTGAACCGTTGCACGCTAAGAGGTCGCTGAGTCGTAACAAGAACGCCCGACGCTGGCTTGGGAAGATATACTCCTAATAATCCATCAAGCGGTTTGAAGATCAGCGGCACGTCCAACCGAGCAACTGCGTCAAACACGTTGACGCGACCATCCTCGTGAGTGGCTTGAGCTTGGATACCCAAGTCACGGTGTAGGCGAGCGACCGCGAGCGTCGCCCGCCGGATCGCATTCGCGTAGTCCGTCATCGTTTTTTCCGCTCAGAATTTCCGGAGCGCGCGCGCAGGTACTCAGCGAAGCGCTCTAGCTCTTGACGATCCTTAGCGGACAGCGATGCAGCCTTACGGGCAATATGCGCGACGTCCGCGGGAACGGCAGCTGCTTCCTCGTCATTTCCGGTGAAATGGCCCAGAGGCTCTCGATAGAGATCGGCAAGGCGCTTAAGCTCCAGGGCGTCGACACGGCGCAGTCCGCTTTCAACATTAGTTAGGGCCGTGCGTGGCACACCTAGGTGTTTGGCGACTTCGTCTTGTGATAGTGAGAGATACTCACGAGCCCGCCGAAGTCTGTCTCCAAGTCGGCGCCGTTCAGTTTCGTCGTCTAGCACGGGTGTCTTTGCGCGATTGCTCATGATTTTCCTCCATCATAATTGTCCTTGCCACTTTGATTCGACACGCCCGACGACGTGCAGTACGGCCGCACCGATAGAGTCGTAGCCCCCCGCGCGCACAACCGATTCATCGACTTGAAACGGGAGAATTTCGTCGAGAGCACAAAGGATTTCCACGACAACAAGTGAGTCGATTTCAATCTGCGCGCCGACCAACTCTTTGGGGGTCGCAGGTATCGCCGTGCCTTTGCGGCGCGCCGCAGCCTGTACAGCGTCAACCAGTTCGTCGCGGAGGCAGTCCGCCACGGCCTTGGCCGGAAAGGTTGGGACTCGTTTGGCTGCCGCCTTACTAGTCGTCGACATTTCGGACCTCACGTAAGTGACATTCTTATATCACACTATTGTCCGATTTTCAAACATTATATGTCCGATTTATAAACGTGTAGGATTGAGTTCGTTGTTGCCGACCGACCTAGCGATAATTGCTTTCTTATATCAAACACATCCGAGATGGACTCACCCGAGCTCCTTCCGGGTGCGCGGCGAAGAGATCACCGTCGTGGTGATCGCGCATCACCGCAGACGCCCCGGATACTGGAAGAACCGATAAGATCAAGATCACTCGTCGATTGCGCTATGTTGGGAAAAAAACGGCCGAGGCTTCACCCCGGCCGATAAAGTCACTACCCTACTCATCGGATCTTCACCAGATCCTTCAGCACCGCATCCAGGCCACCGAACACCGAGATCTTGTCGATCTTCTCGGTAACCTTCTCCAGAGTCTCCAGCTCCTTCAGACGCAGGGCGGTCGGGTTGTCTTCCATCACTCGCGCGGTGTTCAGCAGCGAGCGGGTAGCCGCGGTTTCTTCACGACGGCGAATGACGTTCGCCAGCGCGACCTTTTCCGCTTCCACCACCTTGGCGAGGATGACCTTCATCTCGCCCGGCAGGATGATGTCCTTCACGCCGACCGACTCGACCTCGAGGCCGAAGTCCGCCACGCGGCGCTTGATGTGCTCGGCGACCACCTGGTCGATCACCACCTTGTTCTCCAGCAGCTCGTCCAGGGTGCGCGTGCCCACCGCGGCACGCAGGCCGAACTGGAGTTCCTTGTACAGGTAGTCCACCGGCTTGGCCTGCTTACCGAACGCGATACGCACGTCAGTGATCCGGTAGCCCGCGTTCAGGTTCACGCGCAGCGGCACCTTGTCCTTGGTCAGGATTTCCTGGCCCGCCACTTCGATCACCTGCATACGCAGATCGACGAACTCGACGCGCACGTCGCGGCCAAAGCGGAAGAAGGCCCGCACGCCCGCATCCAGCACATCGACCAGCTTGCCGTCGACGTACAGGACGCCCACATGGAACTGCGGCACCTGCACGCCGTACACGCCGTCCGCGCCCGCCACCTTGGCCTTGAAGCCCGTACCGGTGAAGGCGACGAGCTGCGGCACGAGCTTGGCCTCGACCTCGAAGTCGTTCGCGATGTCGATGCGCTCGAAGCGCAGATCGATGTAGCCCTTGAAGTACAGGCGACGAGTGTTCGGCGCCAGCACTTCGGCGAGCACGCCGTTCTCGAAGCGCAGGCCGACTTCCATCGGACCCAGCGCCACGACGTGGAACTCGCGCTCGACGATCGCCGGCTCTGCCTTAACCAGGAACTCGGCCAGACGGTGTTCGAAGCGCGGCTCGGCGAGCGCGAACTTCTCCGCGGTCAGCCGGCGCAGCGGGTCGAACAGCACGTGTTCGCCCGGGACCAGCACGTCGACGAAGTCGCCTCGGTCGAACAGAAGCGCGCGTTCGTCCTTCTTCACATGAAACTTGCGAAACAGAAACATTTTTCTTCTCCTTTCATCTACGACAACGTTAAAAAAAGGACCCGGCCTCCCGGCCGCCCGGCGGGCGCCGCCGCGTGCGCGAGGGACAGCGGCCGCGCCTTGCGCCTCCCTACGCCCCTATACCCTGGGGCGCGTTGAGCTGCGCTCGGCTGTTGCCGCTTCGCCCGCGTACGCCGCACGGCGCACTCGGCCTGGCAGCCGGTGCACGCGCCGCGGTGTTCTGCAACGCGCGCTGAAGCCGGCTCCGGTACTGCGTTACAAGGCTTGTGCAAAGCCCTTGCTTGGAGCAGGAGTCGAACCCGCGACCGATCGGTTATGAGCCGATTGCTCTACCCAACTGAGCTATCCGTGCTGGGCAGACATGGGACTCGAACCCACGACCTCGGCCGGTTGGCCGCGCTCTACCTCTGAGCTAATCCGCCCCGGTATCCGCCGCTCCCGCTCCGCGGTACGCGCCCAGCCGATGTTCCAGGCCGAGCGCGCCAGGGAGGACTCACGAGCCTCACCCGCTGGCGGTATTCGCGTTCACGACGAATTCTTTTCTGGGATGTGGCTTGAATGGGGTGATCTGCCGGGCTCGAACCGGCGCTTGCGGATTCACATTCCGCTGTGCTGCCTTTACACCAAGGTCACCATTGGCTGGCTGTCCAGGCAGGGCTCGAACCTGCGCCTGCCGCGTTAACAGCGCGCCGCTCTCCCGATTGAGCTACTGGACAATGACTGGTACCGGCCCGCCGACTCGAACGGCGCGCCTCTCGCTTATCGGGCGAGCGCTCTTCCTGCTGAGCTAGACCGGCAATGGCGGGGGCGCCTGGATTCGAACCAGGGACATCCGACTTCAGAGGCCGGCGTTCTCCCGCTGAACTACGCCCCGACTGTGCTGGCGCTTCCCCTCCGTTACGATCGGAGCTCTCCGGTGCTTCAGACCGGCGCTGTCACCAGATCAGCTAGAGAAGCATGGAATTGGTGCCCCCGGCCTCGATTCGAACGGGCGCGCTCCTGATTACTAGACAGGTGCTCTGCCAACTGAGCTACGCGGGGCGTGGTGGTTCCGCTTCGATTCGAACGAAGGATTTCCGGGTTATGAGCCCGGCGCTTTGGTCTCTAAGCTACGGAACCTGGTACTCGGTGGTGGGTTCGATCCACCGGCCTCCTGTTTGTAGGACAGGCGCTCTTCCGTCTGAGCTAACCGAGCGTGGTCGGCGCGGCAGGACTCGAACCTGCGGCTTTCTGATTAAGAGTCAGCTACTCTTCCCGTTGAGTTACGCGCCGTGAAACGGTGGCGACGCTGGCGGGATTCGAACCCGCGGCTTCTCGCTCGACAGGCGAGCACTCCGGCCTCTGAGTTACAGCGTCGTCTGAAAATGGCACCCCCGGAAGGATTCGAACCCTCGACCTCGACGTTCGTAGCGTCTCGCTCATCCGCTGAGCTACGGGGGTATGGTCTCGCCGGCAGGACTCGAACCTGCGGCTTCCTCGTCCCGAACGAGGCGCGCTAGCCGCTGCGCTACAGCGAGATGGTGGAGAAGGCGGGGCTCAAACCCGCGTCGTTCGCTTGCAAGGCGAATGCTCTGTCGATTGAGCTACATCCCCATGGCGTTCCCGGCCGGAGTTGAACCGGCATTCGCGGCTTGAAAGGCCGCTGTCCTCACCGTTAGACGACGGAAACCAATGGAGCAGACAGCGAGCCTCGAACTCGCGTCCCGACGCTGGCAACGTCGAGCTCTTCCTGTTGAGCTATATCTGCCCTGAACTTGCCACATCCCAAATTGTAAAAGAACGATCCGCTTGTTCCGGTCGCGATGCCGGAGCGGCGCGAAAGCGAATTCGCTCCCGCAAAAAAATCTGGTACCCTACCCGGGATTCGAACCCGGAACTTCATGTTTCTGAGACATGCGCGTATCCCGATTCCGCCAGCGGGGCAAACAAAAAGCCCGGGGACCTTGCGGTGCAACCCGGGCTTTGGAAGAAAGCAAACGAAATTTCTCCGCTAGCTTTCTCCTTCGGTCCCGGTGGCACGCGCGAGGGCATGGCCGAACGCCTGCGATAGCGCGTCCTGCGCGATGCCTTTCGGCTCTCGGCCTATTCCTGGCTGCTGCAATCTCGTGCAAAGCATTTCAATCCTCATCGTTTCGTTGCTGCTGGTCTTGTGCTAACGCAGTTGTTTCCTCGGCGTTGACATAAAAACAAAAAGCCCGGAGCGCTTTCGCGGTCCGGGCTCGTGAAGATGCGCCAGCTCTCGCTAGCAATCTCCCCGGCCCGAACGCGTGTGGTCCTCACCGAATTTCCGGTGATACGACACTGGACGCTCGCTGCATGGAAGCAGTGACACATCCCGCATTGCGCTCGCTGATATTCGTTTTTGCATCATTTCCTCTATCCGAAGGGCGCGCATTCTGCCGACAACCACCGACAAAGTCAAGCGGTACCGCATTCAGCAAGCGTTCGAAGCGTTAGAATCCCGCACCGCTCTCAGTTGGGACAGACAATGCGCGTCGTCGTGATCGGCGGCTACGGCAATTTCGGCGCTCGCGTCTGCCGATGGCTCGCCGGTTCGTCGGGGATGGAGGTCGTTGCAGCGGGCCGTCATCCGGGTCATGGGCGGGGCGGCATCGCGGATCTCGACGTGCAGCACGCGCGTCTGGATTTTTCCGCGCCCGACTTCCCCGAGGCGCTCGCGCGCCTCGCGCCCGATCTCGTGATCCATTGCGCCGGGCCGTTCCAGTCGCAGGACTACCGCGTCGCGCTCGCCGCGATGGCCGCCGGCGCGCATTACATTGACCTCTCCGACGGCCGGCAATTCGTCGTGTGCTTCGCCGAGGCCGTAAACTCGGCTGCGCATGCCGCGCAGCGAATCGCAATCTCCGGCGCGAGCAGCGTGCCCGCGCTTTCCTCGGCGGTGATCGACAGCCTGAAAGTCCGTGTCCCACAGATCGAGGAGATCCAGATCGCCATCGCGCCCGGGCAGCGCGCGCGGCGGGGAGAGGCGACGATGGCCGCGGTGTTCAGCTATGCCGGACGGCCGTTCAAGTGGATGAGCGGCGGCGCGTGGCGTGACGCGTGGGGCTGGCAGGAGGCGAGACGCCTCCGGTTCTACGGGCTCGGCATGCGCTGGGCCGCCGCCTGCGACGTGCCCGACCTAGAGCTCTTTCCGCGGCTTTATCCCGGTGTGCGCACGGTCGAGTTCCGCGCCGCGCTCGAGATCGGAGCGCAGCAATTCGCTCTGTGGTTCGCCGCCATGCTCCGCCGGCTGGGCGTGCCGCTGCCGATCGAGCGGTGGGCGAAGCCGCTCGATGCGATCGCTTCGTGGATGAACGCGTTCGGAGGCGACCGCGGCGGCATGCTGGTGAGCCTCGCCGGCAGGCGATCCGACGGAAGCCGCGCCCGAGTCGAATGGCACCTGACGGTGGGCGCCGACCGCGGCCCCGAGATTCCCTGCATGGCCGCACTACTGCTGGCGCGCAAGCTTGCCGCCGGCGCAATTTCGGCGCGCGGCGCGTTTCCCTGCACGGGATTTCTCGCGCTGCCGGAATTCGAACCGGAATTTATGCGCTGGGGAATAACGACGGTCGTGAAGGAGACCCACGCGTGACGGCGTTTGCGTTGTGGAAGACCGCGCACATCCTCTCCGCGGCGGTCGTCTTCGGAACCGGTCTCGGCATCGCGTTCTTCTGCTGGTTCGGCTACCGCAACGCGCTGCGCTCGCGCGACATCGGCGCGCTTCGGTCGGCGCTGCGGCTAACCGTGATCGCGGACGCCTGCTTCACCGCGCCTGCAGTCGTGTTTCAGGCCCTGAGCGGCGTCGTGCTGATGAACTACCTGGGTTGGCCTCTGGTAAGCGCGTGGTCGCTCGCCGTGTGGGCGCTCTTCTTGCTGGCCGGAGCCTGCTGGCTGCCGGTGCTCTACATCCAGGCCCGATTGAGCCGCGAGTCGAGAGAGGCTACCTCGATCGATGCGCTGCCCGCATGGTTCCACGCGTGGTTCAAGCGCTGGTTTGCGCTCGGCGTCCCGGCGTTTGCGGCTGTGATCGCGATCTACTGGCTGATGATCGCCAAACCGCTCGCCGTAGCGGGCGGTTGAGATGGCGCACGGCAGACTGAGTTTCGTGATGCCGGTGCGGTGCGAAGAAGCGTTCGAAGCGTTCTTCAATCACGACGTCCGACTGCGCTGGGACACGCTGCTCAAGGTCAACTACGTCGAGGGCGGCGGCACCCATCCCTACGTCGGCGCGATCAGCACCAATCGCGGACGCGGATGGAAGACCGGGCTCCTCATGCGGACGCAATTTCTGGTCTACGACCCGCCGCGCATGGCTTCAGCGGCGATGGTCGAAACCTCGGGACCGTTCGCGCAGTGGGCGGCTTCCATGCGTTTTCGCGACCACGACGACGGTGGCTGCGACTTGGTCTATACGTACTCGATCAAGCTCCGGCCGCAATGGGTCGGCAAGCTTTTCGATTGGCTTGCGCGGCTTCTGTTCGAACGCGAGACGCGTAAGCGCTTCTCCGCGATGGCGCGGTATCTCGAAGGAAGGTGCGCCCTCAATCGAAGCTAACAATCTCCACCCAGTTCGCGCCTTTCCCTGTCGGATACTGCTGCAGCAACCTTAACGCGCCGCTCGCCGGGTCGATCGCATAGACTGAAATCGTTTCCGACTTTTCGCCGGAGGCGACGAGGTACCGGCTCTTGGGGTCGATCGCGAATCCGCGCGGCTGCTTTTCGGTCGGCGTGCTGGATAGATAGGTGAGTTTCCCGCTCGCCACATCGATGCTGAACGCGGCGAGGGTGTTCGAGGTGCGCTCCGAGGCGTAGAGGAACCTTCCGTTCGGGGTGACGTGAATGTCCGCGGCCCAGATGTCGTTGTCGGTGTTGCGCGGGTGCGGGCGCGGCGAGCCGGGCTGGAGCTTGGACTCCGGCGGCAGCGCGGAGGCCGAGCTCGCTTCGGTCAGCAAGCCCGTCTTCGCGTCGAGCGACAGCGTGTGCACCGTGGCGAGGAGCTCCGAGAGCAGGTACACGAACCGGTTGTCCGGCGAGAAGGCGAAATGGCGCGGGCCGGTCCCGGGTTTCATCTGCAGGACCGCGGGCGTGTTCGAGGTCAGCCGCCCGGTCTTCGCGTCGAAGACGAACTGGAAGATCTGGTCGGTGCCGAGGTTCGGGACGTAGACGAAGCGGTTGCTCGCGTCCACGAGGATCGAGTGGGCGTTGCGGCCCCCCGGGATCACTTGCAGGGGCGTGGCCGCAACGCGGCCGTCCGCTCCGACCGCGTTGACGCTCACCAGGTGAGCGCCGTAGGAGGCGCCGAAGAGGAAGCGCCCGGTCCGGTCGAGCGAGATGTACGGGAAGCTCTCGGCGAGCGGCGCGGTAGACTGGGGCTTCAACGCGCCCGTCCCCGGGTCGATGGCATAGACGTGCACCGTATACGGCTTCGAGCGCGAGGCCGCGTAGAGCAGGCGCCGGTCCGGGCTCACCGCCATCGGCATCACCACTTTCGTCGCCTGCGCGCGCGCGAGGGGCTTGAGCGCCCCGTCCGCCTGCATGGCGTAGGCGCCGATCTCGCCGTCCTCGGCGTTCGACACGTAGACGAAGGTTCCCGCGAGCGCCGAACTGCTTGCCAGTGCCGACATGGCGATGATCCCTTTGGTGAAGGTTGAGAATGATTTCATGGCGGGCCTCCCTTGTCGTTTTGCAAATCTTACGCGGCTTTGCCCGACACACGCGCGGGCGTAGAATCACATCCGAGATTACGGAGACAGGCTTTGACTCAGACGTTTACACTCACCCACCCGCAAAGGCGCCGGCTGGAAAAGCTTGCGCGCGATGCAGGCCGTAGCCCCGCGGAAGCGTTTCGCTTCGTGCTGCGGGACGGCTTCGAGTTCTGTGAATGGGAAGTGCGCGAAAGCCGCGTGGCCGACGCGGAAACGAAAAAACACGGCGCCGTGGGGCACGAGGATGCGCGGCGCCGGGCGCGTCAGGTGATCGACGCCGTGCATGCCCGCCGCCGGTCCCGCAAAGCAGCTTGAATGGGCGCCGCGGGCGCTCGAGGCGTACCTCGCAACGCTTGCGCGCATTGCCGATGAAGATCCGTTCACCGCGCAGCGGTTCGTTGAGCGGTCGAACACTCCCTTGCCGTAATCTGTCACAACCCGCGATCGGCACGCCTGCGACCCGGCGTGGGGAACGTCGCTACCCCATTCCCAACACGGGTCATGTGATCAACTATCGACTCACCCGCAATGCGGTCCGGATTCAGCTTTGGTACCGCGCGCGGCAGCAATCCTTGCGGCGATAGCTAATATCCGATCATGTCGAGCCGCGTCAGCGTCACCTGGGCGCTGATGCGCGCGGCGGTGGCGAGGTGCCATGCCGTGTAGAGCTCCGGAAACACGTCATCGGAGGACATCCCGTCCACGGGGACGACGACCTTGAATCCCCGCAGCGCCGCGGCGGCGCCGGTGTGCAGCACCGAGGTCTGCGCCTGCGTGCCGAGCGCGACGACCGTCTTGATGCCTTTGCCTTTCAGGATTTTTTCGAGATCGCTCGCGATGAACTTGTCCGGCCCGAGCGGCGGCAGGACGAGTTCTCCGGCCGCCGGAGTGAGGTCCTTCAGGATGTCGGCGGCGGTGGAGCCGGGGACGGCGACGCTGTAGATCACGAGCGCGCCTTTCGCGCGGGCGAGCGCAACGAGCTTCTGCACTTTCGGAACCGAAGCGGCGCAGCGCGGCCGCCGCTCCATGCTGCACGTCTGGCGGGTGAAATCCATCACCAGCAGGGCCGTCTCCGCGGGATTGAGGGTCGCGGCTTTGAGCGCGGGTGGCGGCGGCAGCTTCGCGCTCCCCCACTCCTCGATGACCGTCTGCGCCGGCGCGTTCGTGAAACAGGCGCCCGCGATGATCGCGGCGGCGATGACCCGTCGTTCCTGGAACTTTTTCATGTTTTCCCCGATCCGCAGGCAAAAAATGACATTGTCATTGATTACACGTTGACACGTCGGCTCCCCCGGCGAAGAATACACGCCGACCGCGCGATAGGGCAGTTCTTTCCGTGAGTCCGATTTGTCGGCGAAGAAGGAGTGGCTATGAAAAAGCTTGTTGTTGTTGCGCTGCTTGTGATACTCGCGGTCATCGGTTTCTTCCTCTTGCGCGATGAGATTGCGTCCCCGGACGATTCGTCCTCAGCCGTCAAGGACCCAGGGGTACGCGGCGGAGCCGCGGGTGCGGGCGCGCCCATCGCGGGGTTGACCGGCACCGAGCTCGCGTTTTTCAACGCGGGCAAGGGCGAGTTCGAAGAAGACGAGGAAGTCGCTGAGGGCCTTGGGCCGACGATGAACCTTGGAAACTGCGCCGGCTGCCATTTGCAGCCGGCAGTCGGCGGAACCAGTCCTGCGGTGAGTCCCCAGGTTGCATTCGCCACCAAGGACGGCGCGACCAACACCGTTCCATCATTCATCACGCCGAAAGGGCCGGTGCGCGAGGCGAGATTCGTGAAGAACGCCGACGGAACGCCGGACGGCGGCGTCCACGCTCTGTTCACGATTGTCGGCCGGGAGGACGCAGCCGGATGCGCGCTCGCGCAGCCGGACTTCGAGAAGGAGCTCGCGCGCCGCAACGTGATCTTCCGGATTCCCACCCCGGTGTTTGGCGCAGGCTTGATCGAACAGATCCCGGACAACGTGATTCTTGCGAACCAGGCGGTTGACGCGCCCAGGAAGAAAGAGCTCAAGATCCACGGCCGGGCCAACATTGTCCTCGCCGGCCATGCGATCTCCGGCCAGGCAAACAACAACGGTAATGACGGCACGGTCGCAAGGTTCGGATGGAAGGCCCAGAACAAATCGCTGCTGCTGTTCTCCGGCGAAGCGTACAACGTCGAAATGGGGATCACCAACGAGCTGTTTCAGACCGAGCGGGATGAAACAGCGACATGCCAGTTTGCGGTTGTTCCTAACACCATCACCGACACCGCGGGCAAGACGCCCGTTGACGCCGTCAGCGCGATCGAAAAGTTTGCCTTGTTCATGCGTTTCCTGGCGCCGCCGGCGCCTTCCCCCGATACGCCGGGAGGGGCTGAATCAATTGCAGGGGGCCGGAAGCTGTTCACCGATACCGGGTGCGCGCTCTGCCATACGCCCACGTTCAATACGCGCAATTCCGCTGTCGCTGCGTTGCGCAATCAGCCGGTGAATCTCTTCTCCGACCTGTTGGTGCATGACATGGGCCCGGGGCTGGCCGACGGGGTCAGCCAGGGACAGGCGGGACCCAGAGAGTTTCGCACCGCCCCGCTGTGGGGTCTGGGACAGCGGCTATTCTTTCTGCACGACGGACGAACCTCGGACTTGCGGGAGGCGATCCGGGCGCATCGCAGCGGGAGTTTCTTCACCTTCAACGCATCCGAAGCGAATGCGGTAATCAGGAACTTCAATGCGCTCCAGGATAGCCAGAAGCAGGACCTTCTCAACTTTCTGCGTTCGTTGTAGCCGCGGTCGGAAGATCAGCGACCCGGAGCGCGGAGTTTCGCTAGGCCGGGCGGCCGGGCGCGCGCCGCTCGCCGAATACGAGGGTGCTTGCCGCCCAGGAGATGAGCGCGTACACGATCGCGCCGAGCACCGCTGACCAGAACCCGGCGACGCTGAATCCCTTCACGAAGGACGCGACGAACCAGAACAAGAGGCCGTTGATCACGAAGATGAAGAGGCCCAGCGTGAGAACGGTGACGGGCAGCGTCAGCAGCACGACGAGCGGCCGGATCAGCGTGTTGACGAGCCCGAGCACGAGCGCCGCGATGAGCGCGGTGGTGAAGCTGTCCACCTGCACCGAGGGCACGAGGTAGGGCAGGGCGAGCAGCGCGAGCGCGTTGATCAGCCAGACGAGGAGGAGGTTGAGCGCCATGGAACGCAAGCATAGCAGGCCTGGATTAGAATCTTCGCCGGCCAACCCATAATCACAAGGAGCATTCTCGATGCTGACGCTTTTCTACGCCCCCGGCGCCTGTTCGATGGCGTCCCACATCGTGCTCGAGGAGAGCGGCGAGAAGTACGAGCCCAAGCGCATGGATCTCGCCAAGGGCGAACAGCGCACGCCGGAGTACATGAAGATCCATCCGCTCGGCCGCGTGCCGGCGCTGAAGCTCGACGACGGCTCGCCGCTTTCGGAGAACACGGCGATCTTGCCTTACCTCGGCAAGCGCTTCGGCCTGTGGCCGACCGATCCGCTCAAGGAAGCGAAGGCGCTTGCTATCGTCGGATTCTTCGCCACGAGCGTGCATCCTGCGCACGGCCACATCGGCCGGCCCGAGCGCTACACCGACGACAAGGCCGCCTTCCCCGGGATCCAGGCCAAGGGGAAGCAGAGCTTCCACGAGTACCTCAAGCAGATCGACGCGATGTACGCGGGGCGCGAGTGGCTGTCCGACAAGTATTCGGTGCTCGACCCCTATGCCCTGGTGTTCTACGCCTGGGGCAAAAAGCGCGAGCTGCCCGTGGCGGAGCTGAAGAACTACACCGCCCTCAAGGACCGCATGGCGAAGCGCCCGGCGGTGCAGCGCGTCGTCGCCGATGAGGGCGTGAAGCTGTAAGCGTGCACCTTACTTCTGCGCCATCTCCATCCTGTACAGTTGCCGTGCCGCTTCTTCCTTGAGCGCGTCATCGACGACCCGGATGACGCCGTCCACGTCCACCGGGCTTTCGATGCGCTCGAAACGCCCGGCCAGTTCGATCTTCGGGTATAGCTTGCCGCTTTGGTAGAGCGACCAGATTTCCTTGCCGTATTCGGTGTCCAAAATCTCGGGCGCAAAACGGCCGAAGTAGTGAGTGAGGTTGGCGACGTCCCGCAAGAGCATGCTGCCGGCGTGGGCGTTGCCCGCGGCGTCGACGGCCTGGGGAAGGTCGATGATGACGGGTCCTTCGCCGCCGAGGAGCACGTTGTATTCCGACAAATCGCCGTGGACGACCCCGGCGCAGAGCATGCGCACGACCTCTGCGATCAGCGTGCGGTGGAACTCGTGGGCCTGCTCTGCCGTCAGCACCACGTCGTTGAGCCTCGGGGCGGCGTTGCCCTCGGCGTCGGTCACGAGCTCCATCAGCAGCACGCCGTCGATGAAGTTATAGGGCTTCGGCACGCGCACGCCGGCGGCGGCGAGACGGTACAAGGCGTCCACCTCGGCGCTTTGCCATGACTCCTCCTTCGCCTTGCGTCCGTAGCGGCTGCCCTTCTCCATGGCGCGGGCGCGGCGGCTGTTCTTCACCTTGCGGCCCTCGGTGTAATCGACGCTCTGGCGGAAGCTGCGCTGGTTGGCTTCCTTGTAGACCTTCGCACAGCGCACATCGTCCCCGCAGCGGACCACGTAGATCATGGCCTCCTTGCCGCTCATGAGCTGGCGGCTGACCGAATCGACGAGACCGGCCTCGACGAGCGGTTCGATTCTTCTCGGGATCTTCACGGAACCTTCTGCGCCGCTTGGGCGCGCAATGACAACAAGGATGGACTGCTTCGGCACAGACGTCTGTGCGGGAGGCCGCAATCTACAGCAAAATGCCAAGTAACGGGCAGGGCGCCGGTGCGGTAGGAGATCCCTCGCCCCGCGCTCGGGATGAGAGCCCGACTCGAGATGACTGGGTGTGTCGCCGCGCTCGCGCCGACAGGCTGCAGATCCTCTAGCGCGGCGTAACCCAGAACTGGTACATGGCGGCGAAAGTATCGGGATGGCGCGTTTCGAATTCCGCCCAGTTCGCCAGCGAAGTCGCCGCCGGGTCCAACGGGAATTCGCCGAGATATTGCAGACGCGTGGCCGCATATTCGAATTCGAAACCCAGGAATTCGAGCCCGAGATCGCCGAGCATCTCTGCGATTCTTGTCGGCGTGTATCGGTGCTCCCGCACGTGAAACAGCAGGTCGCGGCAGCCGGACAAGGAATAGAAGTCGATCGATCCCGCAACGGGGTGGGCCGGGTCATCGCTCGGCAAAGCCAGGATTGCCGCGCGCGCCGCGCGCATCCCCTTCGGGTCGGCGGCAAACCCGCGGTCGGCGATCAGCCGCCGCGCGGCCGCCACGCTGCGCCGCGCGATTTCGCTGTAAAGCGCGACCTTCATCTTGCCCCCGGGGGCGAGCAGCCCGGTCAGCACGCGCCAGCCGGCCATCGGGTCTTGCAGATGGTGCAGCACCCCGGAGCACTGGATGACATCGAAGCGCTCCTCCAGCCGGCCAAGTTCCAGAATGTCGGCCTGAGCGAACTCGAGGTTCGCAAGCCCGCTCTCTCTCGCGCGCCTCGCCGCATAGGCAAGGCTGGCGCGGGAGAGGTCGATCGCCAGAATGCGGCTGTCCGGGTTCTGTGCCGCGGACATTGCCGCATGCCGCCCGGTTCCGCAGCCGGCGATGAGCATGGACGCTCGTTCCGGAATCGTGCTCGCCGCGCCGGCATGCGGAAATAGCTCGCGCAGTCTGCGCGCGAGCGGATAGGCGCCTTCTGCCGAGGGCGCGCGCAGCCAGCGCGGGTAGGGGTGCTGCTCGTATTGCGCCTGGACCGCGCGCGATACGTCGTCGCTTACAGCCGTGAACCGCGCGAGGCCCGCGGCAATGCCTGCCTCATCCGCGGGCTCGCGAACCTGCCGCATGGCAAGGCGGCCCATTATCGACGCGTTCGAGGCGGGCAGCGCGTCGGCTCCGCGCAGCGTGACTAGCGGCCGGTAGCAGGCGAACAACGCGATCTCGGCTTCGTTCACCGGCCCGCCTTTCGCCATCGACGCCTCCACGCCCGTCCTGAGCTCATCGACGATGAGCGATTCGTCGTCGCGCTCCTCGTGCAGATACTCGGTGAGGAAGCATTGATGCGCGACGGCACCGAGGACCTCGCGCAGCGCGACGTTCCCGGCGCCGCCGAGAGTCCGCGCGCGCCAGCCGAATGCGGCGGCGCGGCGGATCATCGCGACCAGCCTTTCGAAATCGAGCTCGGGGATAAACGTGTTCTCGAGCAGCAGCAGGAAAAGCGGCCGGGCGAGCCGGCGCAGCACGGCTTCATCAAGCGGCAATGTGTGGGAATCGTCGGCCTTTAGGCGCATCAGCAGGGACCGAAACGGCGGATCGGCGCGCAGGAGACTCGCCGCTGCGCTCGCGAGATAGGCCGGCTCAATGTCCGGACGCGAAAGACATTCAACGAACTCGCCCTCGATCCCGGCGTCGCGGGCATCGAAACGGAGCTGCGCCAGCGCGTCGGCGAACCACTGCCAGACTTCCGCCGCCTGCGGCGTGATTCGAACCGCCGCGCGCAAGTGCGCGAGCGCCGCTCGGGGCTGACCGGCGTGGACCAGCGCGCGCCCCAGGTCGAACCTCGCCCTTGGATCCCCCGGATCGACTTCCACAGCGCGTGCGTCCTTGCTCGGTGCACCGCAGCAGCGCTTGTATTTCCTGCCGCTGCCGCAGGGACAGGGTTCGTTGCGTCCTATCGCCATCGTGGAGACCCACACTCGCGGAGCAGAGGGTGCCATCTATTCCGCCAGAGTCGCGCCGGGCGCACGCTGCGCTGCCGGCGGGACTGCTTTGCCTGGTTACGACGGCCGACGCTGACGGGCTCCAGCCGGGGGCTCAGCGCCGGCGCCGGGATTCGTCGCCGAATCCGGAACGCGTCACTGGGAACCCCTGTTGGGTCGCCTCTTGTGGAATTGCCTGAAGTGTTTCTTGCCCGGCGGGCCGCCGCCGGGGTGGGGATGACCCGAGGTGTTGGGGGCGTTCCGCCGGGGGCCCTGCTGAGGATTGTCCTGTCGATTGCCCGAAGCGAGCTTGATTTCAAGCTCGTTGATCTCGTCCCATTCGGCTTCGGTTCGCTGCCTCTCCGGTATCGCGAGAAGCTCTTGCAGGCGCTGACGGGGGGGAATCGGTTGTGGATCCATAACGGCATTATCTCCCGCCGCAGGGTTCCTCCTACATCTGCGCTTTCAGGTGCGCTTTCGATTTCCTGCCGGGACTGGCAGGCGGGATGTATCCCGCGATCCGGCAGAGCAAGCCCTCGCTCTTCTTGCCGTCGTTGAATCGAATCGACTGACACGTCATGACCTCGCCTCTGGCTGACAGCGTGGAGACGTGGAGGCGCACATTTTCAAGCGAGATTCCCGTGGCTGTCGCGATCTCCGAGTCAAGCTGTTCGCCGCGGTCTTTCAGGTATTTCAGGATTTCCTGCACGTCGGATGCTCCTTGTTCTTTGTTTGAGGAGCGCATGGCTACCCCAAAAACGGGAGCCGTATGTTACGGCAAACCCGCCTCCCCTTCCACGGAAATCTTTTGCACGATCCCCGCCTTCGCAGGCAAGGCCTTGATCGACAAGCGATCTGCAGCATGACGAGCAAGATCGTCTGCGCGAGGAATAGACTCAGGCGCGAGCTGTTGACGAAAACCGGAGCTTCGGACGGATCACTACGCCGCGGTGAAGGCGCCGATCCCCTCCCGGTAGAAATTACGCGGGCTGCCGGGGCCTGATCCGCTCCCGCGTCATCTCCGCAAGCGTCGTGATCCCCAACAGCGCCATGTCGCGCTCGATTTCCTCGGAAAGGAGCCGGATGCCGTGGCGCACGCCGGGTTCGCCCGCGATGGCGGCGGCGTAGAGAAACGGCCGGCCGACGAAGACGAACTTCGCGCCCAGGGCGAGCGCCTTAAGAACATCGGTGCCGCGGCGGATGCCGCCGTCGATCATCACCGTCATCGCGCCCGCCTGCGCAATGACCACGGGGAGCGCGCGCATGGGTGCTAGAGCGCCGTCCAGTTGACGCCCGCCGTGGTTCGACACGATGATCCCGTCCACGCCGCTCTCGCGGGCGATGCGCGCATCCCCGGGGTCGAGCACCCCTTTGAGCACCAGGCGCCCCTTCCACAGCCGGCGGATCAGCTCGAGATGGGTCCACGCGAGCCGGTCGCGCGGCCCGTCCCCGCGCGAGGCGTTGGTGATGAGCGGGATGCGCGCGCCCATGTTCTCGAAGTGCGGCATGCCGTGCAGAAGGAGCGTGCGCAGGAACATGCCGAAGAGCCAGCGAGGGCGGAGCGCGCTGTCCCACGCAAGGCGCAGCGTCGGCCGCAGCGGCCGGCTGAAGCCGCTCCTCACGTTGTTCTCGCGGTTCGCCGAGACCGGCACGTCGACGGTGAGGACGAGCGTATCGAACCCGGCGTGCGCCACCCGCTCGACCAGCCGGGTGATGGGGCCGTTGTCCCCGGGCAGGTAGGCCTGGAACCAGGCGGTGCGACCGGCCGCGCGCACCTCCTCCAGGCGCGTGAGGGAGGCACCGCTCATGATCATCGGGATGTTGGCCTCTCCCGCCGCGCGCGCGAGCACGATGTCGCCCCGGTAGGCCGCCATGGAGGTCCCGCCCATGGGCGCAAAGCCGAACGGCGCGTCGTAGCCGCGGCCAAAGAGCGTCGTCTTCGCTGTGCGGCCGGAGACGTCCACCAGCACGCGAGGGCTGAACTCGATCTCGTCGAACGAGGCGCGGTTGGCGCGCAGCGACGCGTTCGTCTCGGCGCCGCCCGAGACGTAACCGAACATCGGCCGCGGCAGATAGCGGCGCGCCGGCGCCTCGAAATCCTCAAGCGCGAGGATGCGCGCGAGGGCACTCGTCTCGCTGGTATCGGGCATGTTCGTTCAGATGAAGAAAAGATTTTCAGGATTGTAGAGGGTTCGTCCCCGGCGGTGCATCCATATGAGAATATGATTCCGCCATCGTCATACCCAACCGAAGACACCCTTGATTCGTCTCACCCGTATCTTCGCCGCCTGCGCGGCGTCCCTTGCCGCCGGCGTCGCGCTTTCGCAAGTCACGCTCATCGAGCGGCAGAGTCTCTCCGGCGCGGAGCTGGGTGCGCCGACCGGCGCAAAGCTCAAGCTGCAGCTCGCAGTCGTGAGGCTCGAAGGCAGCGGCTGGTCGCGCGTGCGCTCACTCGCCGTCCTGCGCGAGGCCGCGGGCATCCTCGCTCAGTGCGGCGTCGCAGTGGATCGCGCGGAGCTCCAGAGCCTCGCTGCGCCGAACTATCTGGACTTCTCCACGCCCGCGGCGCGCGAGCTGGCGCGCGCGCACCCTGTGTCGCGGCCGGCAATCTACCTGGTTCGCGACACAAAGCGCCGCCCCGCGTTCGACGCCGAGGCGATCGGCCGCGGCAATAGCACGACGCGCCCCGAGCTCGCCGATACGGTTTGGATGACCGCGGCGACGCGCGACCCCGGCGTTGCGCTCGCGCACGAGCTCGCGCACGTGCTGATGGACAGCGGCGAGCACAGCGAGGCGGAGGGCAATCTCATGCGCGAGGACACCTCGGCGCGGAACGTGGCGCTGTCGGCCGCGCAATGCGCGCGCCTGCGCGAGACCGGCAGACGCAACGGATTGCTGGATGCGAGACACGGCGTGGTCGGTCGCGACAGCCAGCGCGCGCACGAGCGCAAGCCGATCGTGATCGGCCACCGCGGCGCGAGCGGCACCGTTCCCGAGCACACGCTGGTCGCCTACTTCATCGCGATCCAGATGGGCGCCGACTACATCGAGCCCGACCTCGTGATGACCAGGGACGGGGTTCTGGTCGCGCGCCACGAGAACGAGATCGGAGGGACGACCGACGTCGCCGACCGGCCTGAATTCGCCCGCCGCAGGACGACGAAGACGATAGACGGCGCGGCGGTCGCCGGCTGGTTCACCGAGGATTTCACGCTGGCGGAGCTGAAGACTCTGCGCGCCAAGGAGCCCATTCCGCAGATTCGCCCTTCCAACACGCGCTTCGACGGAATGTTCGAGGTGCCAACCCTCCAGGAGGTGCTTGGACTGGTGCAGAGGCTGAATTCGGAGCGCCGGCGCGAGGCGAAGGGCAAGGAGCGGAAGCGCTTCAAGCCGGTCGGTGTGTACCCGGAGACCAAGCACCCTACCTACTTCGCGGGGATCGGGCTCGCGATGGAGGAGCCGCTCGTGAGAATCCTGCATCGACACGGCTATCGCGGCAAGCACGCGAGCGCGCTCATCCAGTCCTTCGAGGTCGGAAACCTGAAGCGGCTCGCTCGGATGACCGATCTTCCGCTCGTGCAACTGCTCAACGACGTCGGCCGGCCGTACGACTTCACCGTGAGCGGCGACCCGCGAACCTATTCCGATCTCGCGAAACCAGCAGGCCTGGCGGACATCGCGCGCTACGCCGCGGGCGTCGGCGTCAACAAGAACCTGATGATCCCGCGCGCACCGATGGGGTTCCTCGGCGCGCCGACCGCGCTCGTAGCGGACGCGCATGCTAGGGGCCTGGTCGTGCACGGCTGGACTTTCCGCGCGGAAAACACCTTCCTGCCGACGGACTTCCAGTCGGGCGCCGACCCGATCGCGTTCGGCGACCTGGTAGGCGAGGCGAAGCGCTTCCTCGAGCTCGGCATGGACGGCTTTTTCACCGATCAATCCGACATCGGAGTGCGCGCGCGGGATGAATTCGTCGGCGCGCATTGACGGCGGAGCAGGGCCGACGCCCCCGGGGACAACGTCCTCGGGGTGTGTTGCTTCCGCGCTTCACCCCTGCCACACTCCGTGGCCTTCCTCCCGCAGCCAGATTGCGAGCTCCACTTCCATGTCCCGGGCCGCGTCGTAAGGCATGGGGTTGTACATCTCGTATAGGTCGGGGCGCAGCCGCAATCCGTAGAGGCGCACATACTTGTTCGACTGGATGCCGGCCTTGTGCTTATCGAAGCGCAGGTCGGGGTCGAGGCCCGTCATGCCCACGTATACGCACGGCTTCGCTGGGTCGTAGTCCCGATTCGCCTTCCTGAATTTCGGCTCGTAGAGCACGTCCTTCGAGAGCTCGACGACGTAGACGTGATAGTGGTGTTTTCGTGACACTGCCATCTCGGACGGCGGATCACCAGGAGCGCGTGAACCCGGATCGATATTCGAGTGCTAGTATCGCAGCGCCATGAAAATCACCGCGATCGAGAGCTTCGTCCTCACCGTCCCCACGCCAAAGCCGATGGCGCTGAACTACGCACAGCAAAAGCTCGTCGTGGCGGAAATTTCGACCGACGAGGGGATCAAAGGGCTCGGCTACAGCCTCGTCTTCGGCGGCGGCGGCTCGGAAGCCGTGCACGCCTATCTCGAAACGCGCTTGAAGCCCGTCGTCCTCGGCGAGGATCCGCTTTTCGTCGAGCGCCTCTGGGAAAAGATGTTCCGCGCCGACATGGGCATCAAGAAGCAGGGCGTTGCGGCCTACGCGCTCTCCGCGCTCGACATCGGTCTTTGGGATATCGCCGGGAAAGCAGCGGGGCTGCCGCTCTACAAGCTCTGGGGCGCGGTGACCGACCGTATTCCCGCCTACGGCAGCGGCGGTTGGTCGAAGTACAGCGAGCGCGAGCTGATCGCTGAAGCCGAAAAATACGCTGCGCTCGGTTGCAAGTACTACAAGATGAAGATCCACCACCCCGACCCGCGCGAGAACAGGAAGCGCGTCGAGGCGGTGCGCCGCGCGCTGGGCGAAGGCGTGCGCATGATGGTCGATGTAAACCAGCGCCTCGACGTCTTGGGCAACATCCGGCAGGCGCAGTTGCTGGAAGACCTCGATCTCGTCTGGTACGAGGAGCCGGTCTTGGCCGACGACATCGCCGCATGCGCAGAAGTCGCGCAGGCGATCAAGATTCCCGTCGCCACCGGCGAGAATAACTACACTCGTTACGAATTCCGCGAGCTGATCGAGCGCCGCGCCGCGCGCTATCTCATGCCCGACGTGTGCCGAGCCAATGGCTTTTCCGAGACGCTGCGCATCGGCCATCTGGCCGCGGCGCACCAGGTCGCGGTCGCGCCGCACGTCGTGCACGAGCTCTCGATCCAAGTGGTCGGCGCGCTCTCGAACGGGTTCCTGGTGGAATTCATCGACTGGACGCCGCCCGATCTGTTCGAGGAGATGCCGCAGTGCAAGGACGGGCGCTTCCGCATTCCCGAGAGGCCCGGGCACGGCATGGCGCTTGCGAAAGGCGCAAAAGAGAAGTATCGGAGCGGCTAGCGCGCAGCCGCGCGCTCTCAGGGAATCAGCACGGCCGACCCGGCGAATCGCCGCTCTTCCAGGTCGCGGTGTGCCGCCGCCGCGTCGCGCAAGGGGTAGCTGCGGCCGATCTCGACTTTGAGGACGCCGCGCAGGACCAGATCGAACAGCTCCGCGCACGCGGCGCGGAACTCTCCGGGCTCGGCGATGTAGTGGCTGAACCCGGGGCGCGAGACCGAGAGCGAGCCGTTTTTCGCGAGCAGCAGCAGATCGATCGGCGGCACATGGCCCGAGGCGTTGCCGTAATTCACCAGCATTCCGAAACGCCGAACGCACTCGATCGAGCGCACGAAGGTGTCCTTGCCGACGCCGTCGAACACGGCGGACACGCCCTTCGGGACGAGCTTCTTCACCGCCGCGACGAAATCGACTTCGCGGTAGAGGATCGCGTGATCGCAGCCGTGCGCTTGGGCAAGCCGCGCTTTTTCGGGCGAGCCGACGGTGCCGATCACGGTCGCGCCCAGATGTTTTGCCCATTGGCAGAGCAGCAGGCCCACACCGCTCGCCGCGGCGTGAATGAGGAGGGTGTCGCCGGACTTGGGCCGGAAAACCCGGTTGACGACCATCGCGGCCGTCAGGCCCTTCAGCAGGAATGCGGCGGCGATCTTCTCTGAGATTTCCTCCGGCAGCCTGACGAGACGATCCGCGGGGACATTGCGCTCCTCGGCGTAGGAACCGGTCGCCTCGTAGAACGGGCCGCCGGTGCCGACGTAGGCGACGCGCTCGCCTTCCCGTACTTCAGTCACACCCGGCCCGACGCCTGCTACCACGCCCGCCGCTTCGTTGCCGGGGATCAGCGGAAACCGCTGCGGTTTGGCGATGTAAAAGCCGCCGCGGCGCACGTTCACGTCGGAGAAATTCACCGCGATCGCGGTATGGCGCACGCGCGCCTCGCCCGCGCCGGGCGGGGGAAGCTCGATGTCCTCCCAGCGCATGACCTCGGGCCCGCCGTTCTCGTGGATGCGAATGGCTCTAGTCACGCGAAAAAAAGCCCCGCGGAGCGGGGCTCGTGTCTCTCCCGGGTTTCGTTACAACGGCAGGCGCAATCCCGGTATCTGCAGCGGCTGGTCTATGCAGGAAATCTTTCCGACGTTCGGGCCGGCCGGCCTGATTTCGCCGGCGGTATTGGGAAAGTTGTCTCGCCGGTTACCGTCCGAGTTGGCGGTGCAAAACACGTGACCGAGCAGGAACGGGCTCGTCGGAGTTTCGAGAATGCGATCGTTTCCGACCGCCGCATCAGCCGAGTTGCGAAGCCCAGCGGCGTTCGGCGGATTGCGGAAGATTTCCACCACCTGCCGATGTTTGGTTACGACAACGATGGCGTTGCGCTCGTTCGCCGAGTTCCAGATGTTTCCCGCCCGATCCAGCGCGATCCCGTCCGTGCCATCCAGCAAGGGGTGGGCGACGAAGATATTGTCGAAGCAAAGGGTTTTTTCGGCAAAAGTGGAATCGCAATCCGTCCGGCTCTTTAGGTTTCCGTGACGGTCGAATTCAACCTTCCAGATCGCGCCGCGCGCGGTGTCGGCGATAAAGAGATCGCCCTCGTGGTTGAACGCCACTCCATTGGCCACCAGATCCTGGGGGTTACCGCCTGCCGCAGTGTGAGGATAGGTCCTTGCCTGGCGACCGACGCCCTGGGCCGGCTCGTTGGCGCCGGTTACGCTTATGTCTCCTCCCAAGATCGTGCCGTTGCGCATCGGCGGCACGCGGAACTCCAGCGTTACGACGCCTGCCGGCGTGATCTTCCAGACTCGCCCTTGGCCGCTGGTGCCGTCGCCGGTCCAGAGGTTGCCGTCGCGGTCGAAGGCGAGGCCGTTGGTGCCCGGCACGCCGGAAGCAAATAAGGTGGCGAGGGGCGGACTTCCCGCGTCGGGGAAAAAGGAAAAAATCCTGTCCGTTTCGGTGACGAACAGTCTTCCCGCGCTGTCAAATGTGAGGCCTGACGGGCTACATTGAGTTGTCGGGCTTGGAGCCGGAATTGAACCGACTACCACCAGCACGGAGGGGTTGGCGAGATTGATGCGCCACACCGGGCATGCGACACCCGCACCTGGAGTCCGGCCCGTCGTGTAGAGATTGCCGAAGTTGTCGCCCGTCAGTCCCTCGATTGCGAAGGGCGTAAGAGCCCGGGTCTTGAAACGTACGTCCTGTGGAAAACGCGCGTCGTGGTGGTCGTCGTCGGCCCATGCCGGGCACAGGAACAACGAGAGACTGAGAAAGGTAAAGCATTTCTTCATCATGGATTCCTCCTTTGTGACGCTAGCTTGCTCGAGCTTGCGGATGCGGCTCGCGCCATCATACGCCGGGCGGACGGGACAGCGCCCGGCCCGCAGATGCTTTCGTCCGGGCTTCGCTTATCCGACTTAGGCACAGAACTTGCATTCACTGCACCCTTTTTTCCTTCCGGAGACTCCATTCATGAGATTTTCTAACTTCTTACTTGCAGGGTTTGCGCTGGCGTTGATCGGCGGGATGCCGGCACGCGCCGAGCTGACGCTCGCCATCAACGAAGGCGTTACCTACTACGTTACGCCCCAGGAGATGCGGGAAAAATACAAGGATCTCGCCGCGTTGCTCGGCAAGACGCTCAAGACCACGGTCAAGATCGTTCCCGTCGACCAATATCCGGTGCTGAGGAAAGGACTGGACGAGCAGATGTACGACCTTGCCTTCGTGCACCCGGCGCACCATTCGCTGCTTTCGTTGCGGGATGCGAAATACCGCCTGGTGGTGCTCACTAAGGGCTTCACCGAGTACAAGGCGCGTTTTCTCATGAGGAAAGACGCGGCGTTGAAGAAGCCGGCGGACATCAAGGGCAAGCGTATCGGCATGCCCGATCCGGACTCGATCACCGCGGTGATCACGCGCGCCACGCTGCGCGACCTCGGCATCGACTCGGCGAAGGCGGAGATCCGCACCACGCGGTATCAGGACGCCGTGCCGTTCTTCGTGGAGAACGGATTCAGCGACGTGGGCGTGACGGCCTCCGGCGCCGTAGTGAAGCAGTGGCAGGAAAAAGGCGGCGCGGTGCTGTTCGAGTCCAGGGCAGTGCCGATCAAGCACATGATCGCTTCGACCAAGATGAGCGAGCAGGACGTGCAGAAGGTCCGTGCGCTGATGCTGGGCCTGGACAAGTCGGAAGCAGGCCAGAAGGTCCTTGCGAAGATCGGCTACAAAGGCTACGAGAGCGGCGATGAGCAGCAGCTTGCCATCCTGACCAAGTGGCTTGGTTATTGAGTCTGGTCCCGTAGGATGGAGGAACGGCGGCCACGGTCGCCGTTTTTTTGTATCCGATTGGTGTCTTGTGCGGGCGAATCTAGCGTGAGGTCATAAATCGCGCCCGCTCGCTCACTGCAGCGAGCAGCGAGGCGGCGAAGCGGCGGCTGTTTTTCACCAGATAGAGGAACGCGCTGCGGTCGATCGCGAGCAGCCTGCAGTCGGTTTCGGCGATCCCGCTCGCGAGGCGCGGCGTGCGATCGACCAGCGCCATTTCTCCGAACACCCCGCCCGGGCCGACATTCTCCACGAGACTGCTTCCGACCCGGATCGACACGCGGCCCTCAAGGACTACGTACATCAGCACGCCGGCCTGGCCTTCCCTCACGATGATGTGTCCGGCCTGGTAGCTCATGTGCGCTGCCGGCCCGAGCGAGTTGGCGAGGTCGGTGACCAGCTCCTTGCGCAGCGGCATCGATTCCCGCCGCTTGGCGCCAGTTGAGGGCGTTTCGGAACCGGCGATCCGGCCGATGGATTCGCGCAGGCGGCTGATCATGACGCTCATCAGCATGAGAGCAAACTCGGGCTTCTTACCGAGCGCGGTCTGGAGCTGCCGGTTGTCGAGCCCGATGACGCGGCAGCCCGATCTGGCCACGGCCGTCGCGCTTCGCGGACCCTGGTCGATCGAGGCCATCTCCCCGAAGATCTGGCCCGGCAGCACTGTGCCGATCGGTTTGGTTCTCGCGAAAATGGCGACCTCTCCCTCGAGGAGCAGATACATCCTGTTCGGCATGAGCAGGAACGGCAGGCCTCTCTGATTCTCTGCGAAGATCTTCCTGCCCTTGGCGAAGTTTTTCGGCCTGCCGACGGACCGAAAGAACTCCATCGCGACAGCCGTGTTGTAGGAGCTGCTCGCGGGAGTGCCTGGGCCGCTCATCTGTTTTCCTCGGAGGTCGGGATGTCCCGTCGGCTTGCGCGCTGCGCGCTTGCCGGGCGGGGCCGCAGACGCAATTATGCACCCGGCATCCGGGCGCGGGCGGGATTCGTCACGGTTTGCAGCGTTCGGCCATGGACCTTGCCCGCTCGCTCACGGCGCTCAGCAGCGAAACGCCGAATCGAGGGTTCTTCCTCACCAGCTTGAGGAAATCGAGGCGACTGATCGCGAGCAGCGTGCAGTCTGTTTCCGCCGTGGCGGTGGCGAGGCGCGGCTTGCGATCGACCAGCCCCATTTCTCCGATCACGCTGCCCGGCCCGGCCTTTTCCACGAGAGTGCTCCCGACGTGGATTGCGATGCGCCCTTCCAGCACGACGTACAGCGCCACCCCGAGATGGCCCTCTCTCATGATGATCTTGCCTTTGCCGAATCGAAAGCGCGCTGCAGTACCCAACCGCCGCTCGATCTCGGCAAGCAGGTCCGTGTTCAGAACCGTGGCTTCTCGCCACTCGGCGTCCATCGAAACCCCGTGCAGACGGCCGATCGTTTCGCGCAGGCGGCCGATCATGATGCTCATCAGCGTAAGCGCGAACTCGGGCTTCTTGCTCAATGCCGCATGGAATTGCTTGTCACTCAGGGAAATTACTCGGCACGGGGTTGTCGCCACCGCTGCAGCGCTGCGCGGCGCCTGGTTGATCGCGGCCATCTCGCCGAAAATTTCACCCTGGCGAACCGTGGCGATGCGCTTGTCGTTCACGAGCACGCTGACTTCTCCTTCAAGGAGCAGGTACATTCGGTTCGGCATCAGCAGGAACGGAATGCCTATTTCGCTTTCTGCAAAGATCTTTCTGCCCTTCTCGATCTCATGGGACTTGCCGACGGACCGGAAGAACTCTATTGCATCAGAAGCGTCATAGGAGTTGTTCATGGGACTGCCTTGGATTATGCACCCGGCATATTGGCGCGGGCCACCGCCTTTGCCGTGAAGCGTTCATTTTTCACATCCGCTGCGCGCGCCTCTGGCTTCTTCGAACTCCTGTAACCGTTCCTAATCACCGACGACCGCCGAACGGGCCTGAATTCGGTGCAGAATAGACGGTTAATGAAGGAAAGAAATGACATGCATCGCCTGCTCGCCTTGGCTGTTGCCGCGCCGGGCATTGCCCTCGCGGTAGCGGCGTCCGCCGCGGAGAGCAACTTGCCTCTCACCGCGCCGGTGCCGGGCGGGGTTGCGGTCATCTGCATCGGACGGACTCCTGAAGCTGCTCCGCAGGTCCTGTTCGACGGTCAGCGCGTGCTCGTTGCCCGTTCTGGCGACGCATGGCACGCGGTCGTCGGCCTGCCGCTCTCGCTCAAGCCGGGAGCCTATGAGCTTTCGGTGCAGGAGCGCCGCAAGAGCGCGCGCACGGTCCGCTTCGACGTGCGCACGCGGCGATACGAAACGCAGCACCTGACGCTCGCAAACCGGCGCCACGTAGACCCGGGGCCCGCCGATCTGCTGCGGATCGCGCGCGAGCAGGAACTGCTCGGCCGGGCGTTTTCGACGTGGAACGATCGCGTGCTTGATTTCGTCACCTTCGATCTGCCCTCCGAGGGGCGCTTCTCGAGCGGTTTCGGGCTGCGGCGGTTCCTCAACAACGAGCCGCGGCAGCCCCATACCGGCGTGGATATCGCCGCGCCCGAGGGGACCCCGATCGCGGCGCCCGCGGCCGGAACCGTGATCGAGATCGGCGATTATTTCTTCAACGGCCTCACGGTGGTCCTCGATCACGGCCAGGGTCTGGTCACCATGTACAACCATCTGAGCCGCATCGATGTCGCAAAGGGCGCGCGTGTCGCTCGCGGCGAGAGAATCGGCGCCATCGGCAGCACCGGTCGCGTGACCGGACCGCATCTGCATTGGTCGGTCAGCTTGAACAACGTACGCGTCGATCCGGCGCTCTTTCTGCCGCGGGAATCCAGGGGAGAACTCTTGACGGGCTTCCTCCCCGCCGCCCGGGGCGGCGCAGCGGCGGCGTCTGCGCCGAGCCGATGCGAGGAGGAGTCGGCTGCAAAATGAGGGATCCATTGATACTCCTCCAGGGCCGTTTCGGTAATTCAGCACCAGTCTCCCATTCGCCTCCGGCACGCTCGCGCGGTCCACGACAATCGGTCCGGTGTCAGCCGCGCGCCGCATTAGCCGGGTTTTTGACACTCCCCAAGGCGAGCGCGCCCGCGAACCGGCCCCGGTGAGGAGTTGCCCACGGTGGCGTCTCTGCAGGAACGCGCCAAGTGGGCCGGCGAGGCGTGGCATGTTCCTTGCGATTCAAATGCATGCTGACTGGAGACGCCTTGAACACGATCGATCTGGCTCCGTCTCATCCCGACACATTCTTGGTAGAGGGAGAGGGGGGCTCGCGTCGCGAATTTCGTTTGTCCAGCGATTTCCAGCCGATTTTCAGTCTCGCCCACCGCCAGGCGGTGGGCTACGAGGGCTTGATCCGCGCGACCGACTCGTCCGGAAAGGCCTGTGCCCCCGCCGAACTCCTTGCGCAGGCGCCGGCGGGCGTGGCGCGCATGCAGCTCGATCGCCAGTGCAGACACGTCCACGTCAAGAACTTCCTGCGCCTGGGTGACAAGAACAGCTGGCTCTTTCTCAATGTCGATCCGTACGTGGCGGCGCAAAGCCGCCGTTTCGGCACGTTCGCCCAGCTGCTGGAGGAATTTCACCTGCCGGCACACCGCGTGGCGGTCGAACTGATCGAGACGCCGTTCGAGGACGAGAAGCGCCTAGCCCGCGCCTTCGAGCACTACCGCACGCTCGGCTGCCTCACCGTGATCGACGATTTCGGCGCGGGCTACTCGAATTTCGACCGCATCTGGCGCTTGAAGCCGGATATCGTGAAGATCGACCGCGAGATGACGCGCCGCGTAACGGTCGAGCCGCTCGCGCGGCGCATGTTCGCCGGGATCATTTCGGTGCTGCACGAGGCGGGGGCGCTGGTGTGCGTCGAGGGGATCGAGACCGAGGCGGAGGCGCTGTGCGCGACCGACGCCGATGCTGATCTGATGCAGGGCAATTACTTCGCTCCGCCTGCGGCGCGGCTGGCGTCCGAGCACGCTTGCGACGCCTTGTTTACGCGACTGTTTGCCGGTTTCCGCGCCGAGGCCGCCGAATTTTTCTACTGGCGGAGCATTCGGCTCGAGCCCTACATTGCGGCGCTGGCCGATGCAGTGCTGGCGTTGTCAGCCGGCGCAGATCGGTTGAAGGCCGTGAAGGCGCTGCTCGATCTCGATTGTACCGAGCGGTGTTATCTCCTTGCGGCCGACGGCTCCCAGATCGGCGCAAGCGCGGAAGCCGGGCGCAACGTCACCTCCCGCGACTTCCGCTTGAAACCGATCCGTCCGATCACCGGCACGAACTGGCAGACCAAACCGTTCTTTCGCCGAGCGATCGAAGCGCCGGGAAAGGTCCAGATAACGCGGCCTTATCTCTCGGCCGCCGGCCCGAAGCTTTGCGTCACCTTGTCGTTCGCCCTTACCCTGAACGGGTCGTATCACGTGCTCTGCGCGGATCTTGACTTCGCCGCTCTCGCGGGCGACGACCTCGCGTTCGGCATCACAAACCGGTAGTTGAGGCGGGCTCACCGTCTCGCGCCCGGGGGCCGCTCCGGCGTTGAGTGAAACCGCGTGACCGGCCGTGAGATCGCACCGAACGGCGGTATCATCGGGCCTTTCACCTCTCGATGTGCGGTCGCTACGACATCAGCGAAACCCAGGTCAGGATCGCGCTGCACTTCGATCTTGACCGCTGCCCTGACTTCACCCCCAGCAATCCGGCGCGTCCGACCGAGCGGCTCGTGGTCGTGCGGCGCTCGCCGGACGCAGGGAACGAGGGGGTGTTGCTGCGCTGGGGCCTGGTGCCGCCGTTCGCGAAGGACCTGTCCTACGGTACGAGGCATGCGATCAACGCGCGCGCCGAGACGATCGACACGCTTCCTTCTTTCCGCGCGGCTTTTCGCAGCCGGCGCTGCCTCGTTCCGGCCAAGGCGTATTACGAAGGCTCCGCCCGCACCGGGCGCAGGCAAGTCTTTCGCGTCGCGCTGAAGAACGGCGATCCGATCGGCATGGCGGGCCTGTGGGAATCGTGGACAAGCCCCAAAGGCGAGGTGGTCGAGACCTATACCATCATCACCTGCGAAGCGAACGCGCTCATCGCGCAGATTCAGGACAAGTCCGAGAAGCGGATGCCCGCGATCCTTCACAAGAAAGACTACGCGTTCTGGCTCGATCCCGCGAACCGTGACCTCGCTGCGCTCAAGGCGCTGCTCGTGCCTTATCCGGCGGAGGAGACCATCGTGACGCCGGCAAGAGGGTTTTGACCATAGTTACATTCGGCGGCGTTCGGTGCGGCCGCTTCATCGGAATACGTGGTGTGGCATACTGCCTCACTGCCGTCGGCAGATTCTAAGACCCGGGAACATGGTGGATCTCGCTTCGTCTGATCTTGACAAATTCTCCGTGCAAGAAGAGGGCGGCAAGCGCGATGAGTTTCGACTCTCCAGCCATTTTCAGCCGATCTACAGCCTCGCCCACCGCCGTCCCGTCGGCTACGAAGGCCTGATTCGCGCGACCGATCCGAGCGGAAGGCAAGTCCCGCCGGTCGAGCTGTTCAGTAAAGCGCAGCAAGACGAAGCGCGGATCCGTCTCGACCGCCAATGCAGGGCCGTCCATGTCCGAAACTTTCAGCGGCTCGGCGACGCGCGCAGTTGGCTCTTTCTCAACGTCGATCCCCGCGTCGCCACGGAAGGCATTCGCATCGGCCCCTTCTTCTCGGAGATGCTTCGGTCGAACGGCTTTCCCGCGCACCGGGTGGCGGTCGAATTGATTGAGACGCCGTTCGAGGACGAGAAGCGCCTTGCTGCCGCGGTCGAGCACTACCGCACGCTCGGCTGCCTGATCGTGATCGACGATTTCGGCGCGGGCTACTCGAATTTCGACCGCATCTGGCGGTTGAAACCGGACATCGTCAAGATCGACCGCGAGATGACGCGCCGCGTAACGGTCGAGCCGCTCGCGCGGCGCATGTTCACCGAGATCATTTCGGTGCTGCACGAGACGGGGGCGTTGGTGTGCGTCGAGGGAATCGAAACCGAGGCGGAGGCGCTTTGCGCAACCGACGCCGACGCCGACCTGGTTCAGGGCCACTATTTCGCGCCGCCGGGCGCCGAGCTGCTGCCGGAGAACGCGCGCCGCGACGTGTTCGAGCGGCTGATCACGGATTTCCGCACGGACATTGCCGAATTCCAGAAGCGGCAACACGCCCGTCTCGGACCTTATCTGGCCGCCCTCAAGAATGCGGTTCAGGATCTGTCACTGGGCGCCGAATTCTCGCAAGCGGTACAGGTGCTGCTGAGGTTGCCTTGCACGCAGCGCTGCTACCTGATCGGCCGCGATGGACTGCAGATAGGCGCGAACGTAGAGGCCGATCGCAACATGCATGCCCGCGACCCGCGCTTCGACCAGATGAAGCCGACTGCCGGCACCGATTGGCAGACCAAATCCTACTTTCGCCGCGCGATTGAAACCCCGGGAAAGATCCAGGTCACGCGGCCCTACCTGGCGGTCGCCGGTCCCAAGCTCTGCGTAACGCTCTCGTTCGATTTCGAGGCGCCCGATGGGTTGCAGCAGGTACTGTGCACCGATCTCGATTTTGCGGCGCTCGCGGGCGATGATTTGGCGTTCGGCGTGAGCAGGCTGCACGCCTGACACCCGTCGCTGCGGCGGGCGGGTCTTGGGCGCTACAATCTGCGCTCGTTTAACCTTTGGGAATCCCTATGACCATTTCGATGTACCAAGCGAGCGCGCCGCGCTTCGTCAATACGCTCAAGAACCTCTCGGCGATCCTCGACAAGGCGCAGGCGCACGCCGAAGCGAAAAAAATTGAGCCGTCGGTGTTGCTCGGCTGCCGGCTTTACCCGGACATGTTCCCGTTAAAGCGCCAGGTGCAGGTCGCCTGCGACACGGCGAAGGGCGCGGTAGCGCGCCTGGCCGGGTTGGAGGTGCCGAAGCACGAGGACACCGAAGAGACTTTCGCGGAGCTCAAGGCGAGAATCGCGAAGACCATCGCGTTCATTGAGACGATCAAGTCTGCGCAAATCGACGGCGGAGAAGACAAGAACATCCATCTCAAGCTCGGACCTCGCGAGATCGATTGGAAGGGCATGCAGTACCTTCTCGGCTATGCGCTGCCGAACTTCTATTTCCACGTTGTTACCGCGTACGACATCCTGCGCCATAACGGCGTGGAGCTCGCCAAGCGCGACTACATCGGCAACCCGTAGCTCGATCGAACTTCGCCCCGCGACTACTTGTTGCGCGAGGCAATGAACTTCGCCCGCTCGCCCACCGCGCCGAGTAGAGACACGGCGAACTCGGGGCTCGCCCTGATCAGGTCGAGGAACGTATTCCGTGCGATCGCGAGCAGCACGCATGGGGTTTCGGCCACCACGGTGGCAAGGCGTGGGGTGCGGTCGACCAGCGCCATCTCGCCGAACACGCCTCCCGGTCCTATTTTTTCCACCAGCTTGCCCTGAATGGACACGGCAAGGCGGCCCTCCAGCACCACATACATCAGCACTCCGATCTGGCCTTCCTTGACGATTGCTGCAGTGCGCTCGTAGCGCACGGTTGTCTGAGAGAGCGCGCGTGAGAGAATGGCGAGCGCCGTCTTGTCGAACACTGCAGATTCCTTGGGCTTGGCATCCGCAGTCGCGCCGTCGGGGTTCGGCCGGCCGATCGCGTTGCGGATGCGGCCGATCATGACGCTCATCAGCATCAGGGCGAAGTCGGGCCTCTTGCGCAGGGCGTTCTGAAACTGTTTGTCGTCGAGCGAGACAACGCGAGAATCTATCCTTGCGACTGCGGCCGCGCTACGCGGCGTCTGACTGATCGAGGCCATCTCGCCGAAGATCTCGCCTTTCCTGACGATCCCGATCACCTTGCTATTCGCGATCAGGTTGATTTCTCCGTCCAAAAGCAGGTACATCTTGTCTCGCTGGAACAGGAGCCGGCTGCCCTTCTCGTTCTCGGCGAAAAGGGTCGTGCCCTGTGCGACGGTTTCCGCCTTGCCGGCCGAACCGAAGAACTCCATCGCCACGGCCGGGTCGTAGATCGAGGTCTTCTTCGGCTCGCCGACGGGCCTGCTGAAATCCAGGTCGCTCATTCGGTCTTCTCCTTCAATCGACCCTTGCCCCGGATGCGCTGATTACTCTCGCCCACTTGTCGGTCTCGCTGCGGATGTGCGCCGCGAAATCCTCGCGGCTTGATCCGATCGGAACGAGCCCGTCGTTCGTCATGCGGGTCTTCATGTTCGCGTCTTGCATGATCGTTGCGACCCGCGCGTTGAGCAGGATGAGCACCGCCGGCGGCGTGCCGGCGGGGGCGAGCAGCCCGTACCACTGGCTGGACTCGTAGCCGGGCAAGCCCGCTTCGGAGACAGTCGGCAGATCAGGCATGGCGGAGAGCCGCTCCCGACTCGTAACCGCAATCGCGCGCAGGCGTCCCGTCGCGACGTGCCCGCCTGCATTGATCGCGGGAAGGAACATCACGGGCGCCTCGCCCGCGAGCAGGCCGATCATCGCCGGACCCGAGCCCCGGTAGGGAATGTGCACCATTTGCACGCGCGCCATCACGTTGAAGAGCTCGCCCGCAAGGTGCGGCGTGCTGCCCGAGCCCGAGCCCGCGAAACCGATTCTCCCGGGTTGCCCTTTGGCGAGCGCGATCAGCTCCTGCACGGACTTCGCCGGGAGCGAGGGATGAACGACGAGAACATTCGGCCCGAGCGCCATCAGGCTGATCGCCTCGAAGTCCTTCACCGGATCGTAGGGGACCGTCTTGTAAAGGCTGGGATTGGTGACGAAGCCTGCGCCCGTGAACAGCAGCGTGCTTCCGTCGCTGGTCGACTTCGCAGCGGCCTCGGTGCCGATGTTGCCGTTCGCGCCGCCGCGATTCTCGATCACGAACGGCTTGCCCAGGCTCTCAGCGAGCTTCTGCCCGAGGATGCGGCCGGCAGTGTCCACCCCGCCGCCAGCCGGGAACGGCACGATCACCCGCACCGGACCCTTCGGATAGCTCTGAGCGAAGGCGCAGGACGCGGCGAAAAGCAGCGCAAGCGCCGCGACGGGGCGTTCGGATTTCATGTCCTGGCCTCCTGAATCGCCCGCCAGACATTCTCCGGCGTTGCGGGCATGGTGATGTCGCGAATGTCGTATTCGCTCAGCGCATCAACGATCGCGTTGATGACGGCCGCGGGCGCGGGCGTCGTAGCGCCTTCGCCGCCGGCTTTGATCCCCAGCGGATTGGTCGGCGAGAGAATCTCCACGATCTCGGCGGCGAACGAGGGCACGGAGTCAGCCCGAGGCAACGCGTAGTCCATAAGTGAACCGGAGAGCGGCTGCCCTGTGGCAGGGTCCACGTGGAAGAGCTCCGAGACCGCCTGCCCGATTCCTTGCGCGGCCCCGCCGTGCGTCTGGCCGTGGACGATCATCGGGTTGATGCAGCGTCCGACGTCATCGACCGCCGTGAATCGCGTGATCTCGACCGAGCCGGTTTCCGGATCGACCTCGCACTCGCAGATCGCGCATCCGTTTGGGAAAACCGGGTCGTGCATCTCGTTGTCGGCGACGACGGCGAGCCCGCCCTTGAGTTCCTTCGGGAGCAGGCCCGCCTCGGTTTCCCGCGCGAGCTCGAGGAAGTCGAAGGACTTGCCCGCCCGCTGCGAGCGGAAGCGGCCGTCGCTAAACTCGATTTCCTCCGGGCCCGCTTCCAGGAGAAAGCCGGCAATCCTCTTTCCGTTCTCGATCAGCTCTTTCGCGGCCATCGAGAATACCATCGCGGCGTGGCGCATCGAGCGGCCCGAATGCGAACCGCCGCCGACGCTTACGACGTCGGTGTCGCCCGAGAGAATGTCCACGACTTCGAAGGGCACGGCAAGAAGCTCGGCGACGACCTGCGCGAAGCTCGTCTCATGGCCCTGTCCAGAAGCTTGAGTGCCGATGACGACCCTGACCCGACCCGCGGGTGTGACGGTGATCTCGGCGCGCTCCTTGGGGGAGCCGATCGAGGACTCGACGTAGTTCGAGAGGCCCCGCCCGAGGAGCTTTCCGCGCGCGGCTGAGGTCTTGCGGCGGGTCTGGAAACCGCCCCAGTCGGCGATTTTCATCGCGAGGTCCATGTTGGCTTCGTACGTGCCGCTGTCGTAGACCATTCCCACGGCGTTGCGGTAGGGCATCGCCTCAGGACGAACGAGGTTCCTCCTTCGCAGCTCGATCCGGTCGAACCCCAGCTCCTTTGCGGCCGTGTCGATCAGGCGCTCGAGCGCGAAGTTGACTTCGGGGCGGCCTGAGCTGCGATAGGGATTGGTCGGCGCCGTGGTCGTGAAAACGGCGCGGCTCCTGAGTGTCGCGGCGGGAATGTCGTAAGCGCCGGTGATGAGCCCCGATCCCTTGGAGAGCGGGGAGAGCGAAACGCAGCGCGCGCCGACGTTGGAGAGATTGGAGGCGCGCATCGCAAGAAATCTTCCGTCGGAGCGAAGCGCGAGCTCGACCCGGGTGACCAGGTCTCGCCCTTGGAAGTCGGAGAGAAATGCCTCCGATCGCGAAGCGGTGAACTTGACGGGCCGGCGGAGCTTGCGGGAGGCCCAAAGCACCAAGCCGTATTCCACGTACACGCGGTTCTTCGACCCGAAGTTGCCGCCGACCTCGCGGGTGATCACGCGCAATTTTCCTTGATCGATACCGAGCAGTGAAGCGAGGTCCTTCTTGTAGCGCACCGCGCCGCCGCCTCCCGCGTAAAGCGTGTAGCGGCGCGCGCCCGCCTCGTAGTGGCCGAGCGCCGCGCGAGGCTCGATCGCGACGGCGGTGCATCGCCCGATCCGGAATTTCATCTTGACCACGCGATCCGCGGAAGCAAAAGCGCGATTGGTCGCCTCGCGATCGCCGAACACCGTGTCGACGAGGACGTTGTCCGGCACCTGGTCCCACACGGCCGGCACGCCGTTTTTCCCCACTTCGAGCGCGTCCTCGGAGTGCGTCACCCAGCGCAGCTCCTGGTACTCGACCTCGACCGCCTCGGCGGCATCGAGCGCCCCGTCTCTCGTTTCGGCGACGACCATCGCGACGGCTTCGCCCACGTGACGCACCTTGTCGATCGGCAAGAGCAGGTGTGGGCCCTCGAAGATCCTGCCGCCGCCGGGGGCAGTGAGCTTCATGTCGTCCCGGGTCGAGGGCAGGGGATGGTGCGGAATCGGGCCGAGGCGGTCGGCCGCGCATTCGGCGCCGCCGTATACGCCGAGAACGCCGGTCATCGCGCGCGCGCGCGCCGCGTCAATGTGAAGGATGCGCGCGTGCGGGTGAGGCGAGCGGACCATCGCGGCGTACGCCTGCCCTTCGATGTTGAAATCGTCGGTGAACTGCCCGGCCCCGGTGAGCAGGCGCAGGTCCTCCTTGCGCCGCACCGGCCGGCCGATCGCGCTGGCTGCGACGCCTACGGGCCTGCTCAGGTCGGTCACTGAAGGTCTCTCGCCCAGTTGGGGTAATATCGAACAAGGTTCGGAGTTTCATGCAGACTATGACAAAGTTTTGCGCGCTTGTCAGCGTGAATGAGCGCGCGCTAAACCGGCGGAATAGAAGCCGCTTTCGCGTGTTGACCGTGACGAGCGCTTCGCGACCCATTCCACAGGATAAAGGCGTCCCCAAATGACTGGATTTCGCGCTGTATTTCCGTTCTGCACGCTGGCTCTGATGAGCGCCAGCACTCTCGCACAAACCGACGTCCGGGTGCGCGGCACCATTACCGCCTCCGACGGCAAGGTGTTCTCGGTAAAGTCCGGCGACGGCGGGAGCGTGGATATCGGGCTTGGCGAAAAAACCGCCATTGTATTCGCCCAGCCGATTGCGCTTGCCGACATCAAGCCGGGCGATTTCCTCGGCGTGACCTCGATGAAGCGCGCCGACGGCGCGCTCACCGCCTTCGAGGTACGCCGATTTCCCAAGCCCGTCAGCCCGGGCCACCGGCCTTTTGAAGGGCGGGACGATCAGACCATGACCAATGCCACCGTGTCCGCGATGGTCCAGTCCGCAAGGGGCCGCGAGCTGACCCTCAGCTACGAGGGCGGGTCTCAGAAGATCGTGGTGCCTGAAAACGCGTCCATCTCGATGCTCGTTCCCGGAGACCGCTCGCAACTGGTCCCTGGTGCGGCGGTGAACCTGACCGCCGCGCCCGGTCCCGGTGGGAAGATGACTGCGGTGCGCATACAGGTGGGCAGGCCTCCTAGGTAGCTTGAGGGGTTCGAGGAGGTGTCCCCCGGTTCGACACCGCGCGTCAGATTTTGCCGAAATCGGGCCGCTGCATCGGAGCATTTGGGCGTTCACTTGCCGGGAGATCCGACCTGTTTCATAATCAATATCATTAGCTTACTGAAATGCATCCGGTCTGGCACGGCGTTTGCAGCCAAACCGGGGGATAGGCGACGAATTGAGGGGGTCCAGTTCGGTAGAGAACGGTGCGTTTCATGCGAAGAACCAACAACCAGGCCGGGTTTACCATCATTGAAGTCATGCTAGTGACCATGATCGTCGGGGTGCTCGCCGCCCTGGTATTGCCGAGCATCCGGGTCAACACGGCCCGCGTCAAGATGTCGGAGGCGTTATTTGCGTTCGGCACTTGCCGTAACATGATCTCGGAATTCTATCTTTCCGGCGGCGATTCGCCCGGCGCGGGCAATTGGGGCTGTGAAAGCGCCGTGGGCGTGCCGGTTTCGGTACACGTGGATTCGATCGTCACAGACGATGATGGACTGATCAAGGCGTCGCTGCGGGGTTTCAACGACCTGCGGATCGACACCCACGATCTCACTTTGATGCCGCTCGACAACACAGGAAATCGGGCCGTGGCGGGGAGCATCATCAGAAGGTGGCGGTGCGGCTCGATCGCCGACGGCACGTCTGTGACTTTGATGCAGTTTCTTCCCAGTACATGCAGGGGTTGACGAGCCCTGCGGGGCGAGGCCATCATCGCGTCTGTATGAATTCGAAGTAACGAAGTTCCCGCTGCTGCAGTCCAGGTTTCCCCTTTCCCAACCCACTGTCTGGAGAAGAAAGATGTTTGCATCGCATTCCGCGAGTCGAGGTCTATCAACGCTGGTGCTTGCCGCAGTCGCGGTCTGCTCCTTCGCGCAGACGCCGAAAGCCGAATACAAGCCGGAAGTCGGCCAGGCGGGAAAGGACGTGGTGTGGGTGCCCTCGCCTCAGGAGCTGGTCAACAAGATGCTCGACATGGCGAAGGTCACGCCCAGGGATTACCTGATCGATCTCGGCTCAGGCGACGGCCGCACCGTGATCACGGCCGCTAAGCGGGGAACGCGCGCGCTCGGCATCGAGTACAACCCCGACATGGTCGCGCTGTCCAAGCGCAACGCGATCGCAGCGGGGGTAAGCGAAAAGGTGAGCTTCGTCGAAGCCGACATTTTCAAGAGCGACCTGTCTCGCGCCACCGTGATTAGCCTGTTTCTGCTGACCGAGCTCAACCTCAAGCTCCGCCCGACGATCCTCACCCTGAAGCCGGGAACCCGCATCGTCTCGAACACGTTCAGGATGGGGGAGTGGGAGCCGGACCAGACGGCCGAGCTCGGTTGCGACAGCTACTGCACGGCCTACTTGTGGATCGTTCCCGCCCGCGTCGAAGGCAGGTGGCAGACGGCGCAGGGCGAGCTCGTCCTCAAGCAGGAGTTCCAGAAGTTCTCCGGGACGCTCAAGTCCGGAAACATCGCCGCGCCGATTTCCAAGGGCAATTTGCGGGGCGATCAGATTACGTTCATCGCCGCGGGCGCCGAATACCGCGGCCAGGTGAACGCAAACGCGATCGAGGGGACGGTCAAATCGGCCGGCAAATCACAGGGCTGGAAAGCCACGCGCCAACCGATGTAAAGCCGGATTTCGGAGCCGTCATTCCCGCGCAAGCGGGAATCCAGTGTCTTGGAACGTCTCTGGATTCCGGCTCGCGCCTCCCCGCGAAAGCGGGGATCTGCGGGCTTGGCCGGAATGACGCTCGTAATTTGCACCGGATTTGCGAATTACCACCCTAGTCGATCTTCGCGCCGACGGCCTTCACCACCTCGGCATACTTGAGATACTCCGCGCGGATCAGCGCGGCGAATTCTTCGGGCGTGGAAATGAAAGGCTCCAGCGCGCCGACTTTGCGTACCCTGTCGCGCATGTCCGAGCTGGCGAGCAGGCGATTGATTTCTCCGTGCAGCCTTGAGAGCACCGCGGCCGGTACTCCGGCCGCGGTGAAAATTCCGAGCCATGCCTGGACTTCGAGTCCAGGAAAAAACTCGGCGAGTCTCGGCAGGTCGGGAAAGGTCTCCGAGCGTTGCTTCCCCGCGACGGCCAAGCCGCGCAATCTTCCCGCCTTGATGTGCCCGGTGACGGAATTCCCGCCGAACATGACCGGCACGTCACCGGCGATGAGCGCTACCGTGGCGGGGCCGCCGCCTTTGTACGGCACGTGCACGAGATCGACGCCGGCGCGCGCTTTGAGCATCTCCATGGTGAGATGGTGCTGGCTGCCGTTGCCGATCGACGCGTACGCAAGCGGCGGATTGGCGCGGCGCGCGTATTCCAGAAACTCCGAGAGGTTTTTCGCCGGCACCGCCGAGTTGACCGCGAGCACCATCGTCGTGGTGACGAGCGTGGCGATGGGCACGAGGTCCTTAAGCGTATCGACCGGAAGCTTCGTGTAAAGATGGGGGCTGATGACGATCTGGCTGTCCTGGCCGAGGAGCAGCGTGTATCCGTCGGGTGCGGCTTTTGCGGCGAGCTCGCTTGAGAGGTTGCCGTTCGAGCCCGGGCGGTTCTCCACGATTATCGGCTGGCCGAGCGCCTCGCCGAGCTTGGGGGCAACCACGCGGGCAATCGTATCGGTGGCGCCGCCCGGGGGATTGGGTACGAGCAGACGGATCGGCCTGCTCGGGTACTGCGCCCTGGCTGCCTCAGCCGCCAGGGTAAGCAACAGCGCGGCCGCGACTCCCGCAAGACCCAAGGCGCGATTTACTCTCATGGTCTGGCCCTTTCTCCGTGACATCCGACCCATGCGACTGCCGGTATTTTGTCCCCAATCCGGCCCCGATGCACGGCGTTTCTCGCGCCCGGCAGGTTATGACACAATCATGCCCATGCGTAATGGGGCGGGCGGAGCGTGACCGAAGCATCCTTTCAGATGGACCTGAGCCTTCAGGTCGGCAAGTACGACATTCAAAAGGCACTCGGCAAGGGCGCGACCGGAACGGTGTATCTCGCCAAGGACACTTTCACCGGGCGCGAAGTCGCACTCAAGACGATCGAACCCGAGGTGTTTCGCGATCCGGAGTTCGGTGCTGTGTACCGCTCGCAGTTCCAGAACGAGGCATCGCTTGCGGGGAAGCTGCGGCATCCGCACATCGTCGCGATCCTCGACGCGGTGGTTCTGGAAGACTCGGGGCACATCGCGATGGAGTACGTGAAAGGAGGCGATCTCTCCAGGTACGTCACCCCAGACAAGCTGCTTCCGGTCGCCGACGTGCTGCAGATCGCGTTCAAGTGTTGCGGCGCCCTCGAGTACGCCTCGAAGGAAGGCATCATCCATCGCGATATCAAGCCCGCGAACCTCATGATTGCCGAAGGCAAAGGCACCGACGTGAAGATCTCGGATTTCGGTGCGGCTTACCTGCGCAAGAGCCAGGTGGTGCAGACGGCGTCGATGGGCTCGCCGAACTATATGTCGCCCGAGCAGATCGCGGGCCATCCACTCAACTTCCAAAGCGACATGTACTCGCTCGGGGTCGTGATCTACGAGCTCCTGACCGGGCAGAAGCCCTACACGGCGGCCAGTCTCGAGTTGCTGCTGAAAAAGATCCAGAGCCAGGACCCGACGCTGCCGAGCAAGTTGCGAACCGACCTGCCCAAGTCGATCGACGCCGTCGTCCTGCGGGCGATCGCGAAGAAGCCCGAGCACCGCTACCCGAGCTGGAGCGAGTTCGCGCTCGAGCTCGCGAGAGTCGGCCAGCAAGTGCTGCCCCCCGGCACGGTCCCGGACAGTGAGAAATACGTCGCGCTCAAGAAGGTCGCCATGCTGTCGGAGCTGTCGGACATGGAGCTCTGGGACCTTGCCCGCGCCGGGGACTGGGCGCGCGTGCCCGCGAATGCAACCATCGTTCGCGAAAACACCAAAGGCAAGAGTTTCTACTTCATCGGCCGGGGACAAGCCAAGGTCACCATGCAGGGACGTCTCCTGAACATGATCAACGAGGGCGAATGCTTCGGCGAGATGGCCTGGATCCGCGGCGGCGACATGATGAGGCACGCGACCGTGGACTCGATGACCGAGCTTCTGGTCGCCAAGTTCAGGCCGGAGGCGCTCGCAAAGATGGAGCTGAGCGCGCAGCTTCATTTGACGCGCGCTCTGGTGCGCAATCTCGTGGACCGCCTCGATCTCGCCAACACGCGGCTCGCGCGCTGAGCGACTACCAGTCCGGTGTAGAGAGAAACGGCCGGGTGCGCTCGCGAGTCTCGTAGTATCGGCTGCGGCTGATGTTTTTTAGCGAACGCCAATAACCCCCGACGATCAGGTACGGCTCGCGCGCGCGGGTCGCCTCAAACACGCCTCTCAGGTGCGCGTGCGAGAGCCACGGATATTTGTGGTGCACCTCGTGGTAGTTGACGTGGCTCCACAGCCATTCGAGCCAAGGGCTCGTCAGCACCACCCAACCTGTCACTTCGCGTTCGCGTCCGGCGCCTTCGCGCTCCCAGCGATCGGGATCCGTATCGAGGACCTCCTGCTTCCTTGACGCGCGCTGGGTCGGCGGAATGCCGCGGTGGTCCGAGAGCGCCCGCCACGCAAAAACCGGGAGGAGCGCGAGCATCATCGGCGCGACGGTCAACGCGAGCGACACTCCAAGCGCGGGGACCAGAACAAAGTAGAACGAAGCGGCCGCGGACAATAGCGCCGCGTCTTTCATCGCCCGCACGGCGTAGCGCCGATCGCCGATCTTGAGGAGGCTCCGGAAAAAGTTGCGGTACTGAAGGTAGAGCGCGAGCACCGAACCGACCGTGGCCGCATACAGGAACGAGTGATCGTGCATCTCGTTTTCCGGATCGAGCCCCTGCTGATGCGCGTAGCTGTGGTGCGTGAGGTGGAACTGACGGTTGGCGTAGAAAGGGAGCACCGCAAGCGCCGAGAGCAGCCCTCCGCCCAGCTCGTTCCAGAACGGGCTGCGGAAGAGCACGCGGTGCACGGCGTCGTGCGCGAGCACACCCATCCCGGTGAGGAGCAGGCAATTCCACACGCCCATCGCGCCGGCGAGCGTCCACTTCAAGGTGGCCAGCGCCGCGGAATCGGGTGCCGCTGCATCGATCGCGTCTGCCATTTGCTGCATCACAAGGAAGGACGCGAGCATGGCGGCGACCAGAAACACCGCCTTGAGCAGGTTCTGCGCGCCCGGAATAGTCTGGCCGCCAGGCGTAGGTATGTTTAGCTCCGGCAGAAACCCTCCCATGGGCATCGTGTGGCGGCAGTTTATCACCGGCTTGCGGCTGATCGGAGCGCCGTCGGGCTAGAATTGTCCATTCCTTGATCCGCGTGAGGGAACCCGACCGATGAGCGCAGCTGAGTCACAGATCCGCGATGGCATGCGGATCGAATGGGATGTGCCGATCAGGATGGACGACGGCCTGGAGCTGCGCGCCGATGTTTTCCGTCCCGTTGCCGAAGGACGCTACCCGGTGATCCTTTCCTACGGACCGTACGGTAAGGGGCTCGCGTTCCAGGACGGATACAAGACTGCCTGGGAGATCATGGCGCGCGAGAATCCGGACGCGGTCTCGGGCACCTCGAGCCGGTACGCAAACTGGGAAGTCGTCGATCCCGAGAAATGGGTGCCCGATGGTTACGTCTGCCTGCGGGTGGATTCGCGAGGCGCCGGCCGCTCGCCGGGTTATCTGTGCCACAACAACGCGCGCGAGACGCGCGACATCCATCTGTGCGTCGAATGGGCTGCGGTGCAATCCTGGTCGAGCGGCAAGGTCGGCATGAACGGCATCTCCTACTACGCGAGCAACCAGTGGCGCGCCGCGGCGAGCCGGCCGCCGCAGCTCGCTGCGATCTGCGTGTGGGAGGGCTGGTGCGACAGCTACCGCGACGGCAACCGCCACGGCGGAATCATCTGCACTTTTCGCAAGAACTGGCAGGAGATGCAGGTGAAGACGGTGCAGCACGGGCAGGGCGAGCGCGGCGCGAAGAGCCGCGTTACCGGCGACACGGTTTGCGGCCCGGAGACGCTTACCGAGGACGAACTGGAAACGAACCGCGAGAACATGTGGGCCGAGCTGCTCTCGCGGCCGCTGGACGGGCCGTACTACCGCGAGCGCACTGCCGACTTGTCGAAGGTGACGGTGCCGCTGCTGTCGGCCTCGAATTGGGGCGGGCAGGGCCTGCACACTCGCGGCAATTTCGAGGGCTTCGTGGGCGCCGCGTCGAAGCAAAAGTGGCTGGAAGTGCACGGCAGCTCGCACTGGGCGCCGTTCTATACCGACTACGGCGTGAAGCTGCAAAAGCGCTTCTTCGATCATTTCCTGAAAGGCATGGCCAACGGCTGGGACAAGCAGCCGCGCGTGCTGCTCAACGTGCGCCACCCCGGGGAGAAGTTCGTCGCGCGAGGCGAGAACGAGTGGCCGCTCGCTCGCACGAAGTGGACGCACTTCTACCTAGATCCGGAGGGCCTGCGACTTTCCTCCACCCCGGCCGCGGCCGAAAAGACGATCAGCTACGACGCGCTGGGTGAAGGCATCACTTTCTCCACCCCACCCCTGGAAAAAGAAACCGAGATCACCGGCCCTTCGGCGCTGAAGCTGTTCATCTCCTCCTCGACCACCGACGCGGACGTCTTCGCCGTGCTCAGAGTGTTCGATGCGAAGGGCAAGGAAGTGCTGTTCCAGGGTGCGCTCGACCCGCGCACCCCCGTCGGGCAGGGCTGGCTGCGCGCCTCGCAGCGCAAGCTCGATTTGAAGCGCTCGCTGCCTTACCGTCCTTACCACGCGCACGACGAAAAGCAGCCGCTCGAACCGGGGAAGGTCTGTGAGCTCGACGTCGAGATCTGGCCCACCTGCATCGTCGTTCCGGCGGGTTACCGCATCGCGCTCACGATTCGCGGTCGCGACTATGAGCACGGAGGCGAGGCGGCCTCGCTCTCCAACATGAAGAACCCGATGCGCGGCTGCGGGCCTTTTCTCCACGACGATCCCACCGACCGGCCGCCCGGGATCTTCGGCGGGAGGGTGACGCTGCATTTCGGCGCGAAGCGGCAGGCGAGCGTGCTTCTGCCGGTAATACCCGGAGAATGACTGACCTTCCTATCCGTGTTCACCCACTCGGCGGGCACGGGCTCGCTTCATCGCTGCGTCGCTCTTGGGTTCGGTCGGCCGCGTGATCGGGAAGACCTCGCGCACGTGCTCGGCCCACATCTCGCAGAAGGCCGTGGCGTAAGGCGGCAGCGGGCGGCGCTTGTCCCACAAGATGGTCAGCGGCTCGCGCAGCGGCCTGCCCCGGTACGTCAAGCGGACAATTCGCAAATCGTAACGATGAGTTCGTAGTGCCGTCGGAATGATCGCCACGCCTTGCCCGGCTTCAGCCAGCGCGAGCAGAGTATGCGGGACGCGGCTTTCGAGCAGGATGTTCGGCTTGAGCCCCGCGAGGCGGCAGGCGGCGTCGAAAGTCCTGCGAATCACGAACGCGGAATCCAGCAGGAGCAACGGATAAGGGGCAAGGCGTTTGATCTCGATCGTTCCACGTTTGCCGAGCGCCAGCGGCGGATGGCAGGCGGCGAGCAGCTCGACCGGCTCCAGCGGCTGGCTCGCGAAGCGCCGGTCGTCCGGCTTCAGCACATGTGCCAGATTCTGACCGAGGTGAATCTCGCCGCGCTCCAGCATCGCCAGAACCTCGATACCCGGCGCCTCGATCAGCTTCACTTGCACGTTGGGATAGCGCTGCGCGTAGCGGGGCAGGAACTGAGAAAATACGCTCTCGATGTGCTGCGGAGAGGCGGCCACTTTCAGCACGCCGCTGTCTCCGCGCCGTATTAGCTGCGCCCGTTCGCCGAGTGCCCTTGCGTAGGTTAAAAGACCCCTGCAATCGCCGAGCAACTGCTCGCCTTCGCTCGTCAACAGCAGGCGGCGTCCGACGCGATCGAAAAGCTTGAGACCGAGTTCCTGCTCGAGATTGCTGATTTGCCGGGACAAGGCGGGCTGCGCGATGTGCAGGTGCACCGCTGCTTTGGAGACCGTGCCCAGTTCCGCCACGGCGACAAAGGTGCGCACGTACCGCAGATCCATGTCCCTCCCCTAATGCCGAAACGGCATCAAAACTCATCCGAATTATATATTGGACGGCTGTTGTCGCGCGCACCACAATGGTTGCATGAGTTCCGCGAGCACTGCGCGAACCAACACCCTTAACAAGGAGAAAGTCATGAGACGGATCTGCCTGTTGCTACCTGCCATCAGCCTCGCGTTCGCAGCAATGGATGCCGGTGCGGACAGCTGGCCGACGAAACCGCTGCGAGTGATCGTGCCCGTCGGAGCAGGCAGCACGACCGACATCATCCCTCGCATCGTGTTCGAGCAACTCTCGCCGCAACTCGGGCAGCCGATCGTCGTGGAGAACCGTGCCGGCGCAGGCGGGACGATTGGAACGAGCTTCGTCGCCAAGGCGAACCCCGATGGCTACACGATTCTTGCGCACGGGTCCGCGCACACCATCGCTCCGTCGCTTTATTCGAACCTGAGCTACGATCCCGCGCGCGATTTTGCCGCGGTGGTCCCGTTCGGTGTTTCGCCCAGCGCGATGGTTATTTCTCCGGCGAAGGGCTTCAAGACGGTCGGCGATCTGGTCGCCGCGGCCAAAGCGAGGCCCGGCGCGCTGAACTTCTCCTCGGTCGGTATCGGCACCGCAACGCATCTGAGCGCGGAGCGGTTCCAATCCAGCGCGGGAGTGCGGACCGTGCACGTCCCGTTCAAGGGCGGCGCAGAGGCCATGTTCGAAGTCATGGCCGGACGGGTTGATTTCTTCTTCGGGCCGGTCGGGCTCGTCCTGCCGAATGTCCGGGAAGGCAAGCTTGCGGCGCTCGTGGTGAATGGCACCAAACGTTCCGCTGCATTGCCGGACGTGCCGACGACGCGGGAAGCCGGTTTCTCGGACGCCGAGTATCCCATCTGGTTCGGACTCTTTCTGCCGGCCAAGACACCTCGCGACATCGTTGACAAGCTCAACCGCGAGACGCTCAAGGCGCTGCAAGCGCCCAAACTGCGGGAGAAGCTCGCGGCGCTGGGCCTCGATCCGATGGTCATGACGCCGGGCGAGTTCGATGCGCATGTCCGGAAGGAAATTGCCCTCAATGCGGCGCTGGTCAAGGCGGCCGGTCTGAAGCCGGATTGACAGTGCGGGATGCCGCCTGACTGGCGGTCATCTGCGTGCGCACTGCCGCCGGTCATTCAGGCCCGTTTCGTGGCGGAACTTCCGCACAGCTTTGACGATAGTGCCGCCTACGAGCGCTTCATGGGGCGCTGGAGCCGCGCCGCCGCGCCAGTCTTCCTTAACTGGGTGGCGGCGCCTTCGGGAGCGCGCTGGCTCGATGTCGGTTGCGGCACCGGCGTTCTTACCGAGTTGGTCCTCGATACATGCTCGCCCGGGGCGGTGTTCGCCGTCGATCCGGTGGAGGCGCAGGTCAACCACGCGTGCCGTCGGCCGGCGGCGCAGCGGGCGAATTTCCGGGTTGCCGATGCACGGGCGCTGCCCTTTTCCGATGCCGCATTCGACGTCGTTACCTCCGCTCTGGTCATCAACTTCATTCCAGACCGGCCGCGGGCGCTGTCGGAAATGCGCCGCGTCGCGCGTGCAGGCGGAATTGTCGCCGGCTACGTGTGGGATTTCGTGGCGGACCTTTCTCCGAGCGGGCCTTTGCGCCGCGGGATGCGCCAATTCGGGGCTGATGTTCCACAGGTGCCTGGCGCCGTACATTCGAGCCTCAGCGCGCTTGATGCATTGTTCAGGCAGGCAGGTTTGGAAAGAATAGCCACCAGGACCATCGAAGTGACGTTGCCCTATTCCGATTTCGACGGCTTCTGGCGGGCGCAGACGCCGAGCTACAGTCCCACCACCAAGATGATTGCCGCGATGACGGAAAGAGAACGCACAAGATTGATGGAGACCGTGCGAGCGGGATTGCCGGTCCACCCTGACGGCGGGATCGAGTATTCTGCGCGCGCCAACGCGATCAAGGCCTGCGTGCCGGGCTGAGCTCCGCGCAAGTGTCGTCGAGTTGCCTTGCTTCCCATTGACCACACAGGCTTCTAAAATAGCCAGACTATTGGGAGGTACTCATGTTCAACGGCAAAGTGGCAACTTCAGGACGCCAAGAACCGGCTTTCCGAGGTGGTGCGCAAGGCGCGCAGCGAGGGTCCGCAGGTCATTACCTCCACGGAGCGGATGCGGCCGTAATCATCTCGGCGCGGGACTTCGGCAGGATGTCGCGGCGCGAAAGCAGGCTCGTCGATTTTTTCCGCAAGTCGCCGCTGGCCGGCGTTGGACTCAAACTCGACCGCAGCAGGGATACCGGCAGAAAGATCGGCTTGTGAGCTTTCTGCGGTGTAGCCTGCGTCGATCCTTGGAGCGATTAGCGCGGGCACGAGAATCCCGGAGAATCCTCCTATAATGGCGGGAACCGTTGGAAGTAAGTCATGAACGCTCCCGATAAACTCGTCAAGATACCCTTGGCGCCCGGCGTCTTCATTCTTCGGCCCGCGCCAGCAAAGGCGCGCGCATTGTGCAGGCGGACTGCGGCATTGTTGTTGACGGGTTTGCGGCGGACCAGACCGGCGCGCGGGGGAAAATCCGGCCGCGCCTATCTCAAGGAAACTCGCGCGGCGCGATATGCCCGCTGAGCGTTTTATTCTTGACGCCAGCGTTGCAGTCGAGTGGTATTTGCCCGGTGGCGGCCCGCGCGGGCGGTACGCTGAAGGCATCCTCGAACGAATCAGCGCGGGAGAGCTAGTACCCGCCGTTCCCGATCTTTGGCATTACGAGATCGGCAGCGTCCTGATCGCAGCGAAACGCGACAAAAGGATTTCGGCCGCGAAGCTCCGGGCGTCGCAATTGACCTTGCGGGGACTCCAGCCGGAGACATTGGCGTTGGAGATCGACGCCGCGGCGCTCATCGAGATCAGTCAGCGTTATCATCTGCAGGGATACGACGCAGTCTATTTCGAGCTTGCGCGCCGGTTGAGAGTCCCGATTGCCTCGATCGATGACGGGATCAGAACTGCCTGCGATGTATTCGGCGTCGAATTGCTCTGATCCGAAAAGCGTACTGCTGCATCCTCGATGCGCGCCGAGCTCGTCTCCATTCCCACCGACACGATTCCCCTCGACGGATTGTTCTACGAGCCCGAGGGCAAAGCGGTAGGCTCGGCGCTGCTTTTTCACGGCGCCACCATGAACTTCTACACCTGCGCGATGCGCTTCCTGCCGCCCGCGCTGGTGAAGCTCGGCCTCGCTTGCCTCGCCTTCAACCGCCGCGGGCACGACATCCTCAGCACGCGTAACAGCCGCGTCCCGGAGGGCGGCGCGTTCCAGCTCGCCCGCGAGGGCATCGAGGACAACCGGACCGCGGCGCGCTGGCTCGCCGCGCAGGGATTTTCCGCGCCGGTGGTGATCGGGCACAGCAACGGCGGCATGCTCGCCGTGCAGCACGTCGCCGATCATCCGCAGACGCCGGCGCTGGTGCTGCTCTCGGCGCACCTGGGCGGCAAAGACGTTTTGGAACGCACCAGCCGCGCCGGGCTCATGGCGCAGGACCGCATCGAGGAATTTACCGCGCGTGCAAGGGAGCTCGTTGCGTCGGGGCGCGGACGCGAGCTGATGCTGATGCCCGGCTGGTGGTACGCGATCAGCGCCGAGAGCTACCTCGACCGCCTCACCGAGACGCCCGACGGCCTCGCGCTCGCGCCGACGATCAAATGCCCGACGCTCTACGTGCGCGGCGACAAGGAATTGAGGGAGAACTACCCCACCGAGGATTTCAGGACGCGCGCCGGCGGCCCGTGCGACGTGGAAATCGTTCCCGACTGCGATCACTTCTACAATGGGCGCGAGCAAGCGATCCAGGCGATCGTCTCGTCGTGGCTCGCGAAAGCGCTGCGTTTGGACGCTACGCGGTAGCAAGTGCCGTCGTCTCTGCGGAGCCTGTCCCCGAGGAGGTCGGCCTTGTAAGAGGACTTTTAATGGACTATATTTAGTCCTCCATTGATCGTCCTGGAGACGCCATGCACTACTCATCTCAAGTCAAACCGATCAGCTATCTGAAGGCCAATGCTGCCGAGGTACTTCTCCAGTTGGCTGAAAAGCGCGAACCGCTGGTAATCACTCAAAACGGCGAGGCCAAGGCTGTTATCCAGGACGTTGCCTCCTATGAGGAGACGCAGGAAACCCTCGCTCTGCTGAAAATACTGGCACTGGGCAACCACGAGATCGAGGAAGGCAAGCTCAAACCCATCGCCGAAGTTGTGAACCGACTTCGTGGCAGGAAAACTCGCGCCTGATGCGGTACAAGGTACTGCTCACTGCGGGCGCAGAAAGCGATCTCGAAGATCTCCACGGTTATATCGCGGAGCATGATTCACCAAACCGCGCGGACTACGTGCTTGACGGGTTGATGGAGGTCGCTGAGAGTCTGGCTACTTTCCCGGAGCGCGGCTCTCATCCGAAAGAATTATTGGCACTTGGCATCCGGGAGTATCGCCAGTCATTCTTCAAACCCTATAGGGTCATCTACCGGGTGATCGGGAAACAAGTGATCATTTACGTGATTGCCGATGGCAGGCGGGATATGCAGTCACTGCTGTTGCGTCGTCTGCTCGGCGCGTAGCCGAGCGGACTTATTCTTGGATTGAAGCCAGGGTGAATGTCGCTTGAATCGCCAAGAAGAGTTCGGCGGCTTTAGCCATCGTCGCAGGCGCGGCCGCACCGCGAGGGTCGATCCCTTGCGCTTTGCAGCGCCGCAATAGGATTGCATCAAGGCCGTTTGTGAACTTCTCAACCAAGGCAGCCCCTGGCGTGCTCTGTTGATTGTGAACGACAGATTGGTTGTTCGGCATGTTGCCTAGATATCGCCACCTGTTCGAGGCTTGCAGCAACCCCCTACTGGTCAGCGCCGCCACCACCGTCTCCTCGTCCTCGGCTTTGAGGAGATCGCTCAAAAGCGCTTCATCTCGCATGTCACTTTCCCTCGGTTGGTCTAGATGTACGCGCCGCCGGAGATGATCAAAGCCAGCGGATACTGACTTCCCCTTCGACCTGCTTGAATTCCTTGTCTCCGGTGACAAGGTCGGATTTTCGGTCCTTCGCGAGTGCCGCGGCGAAGCAATCCGCGTACGACATTCTGTGCCGCGCCTTGAACGTTCCCGCCATCCGCGTGAGGGGCCAATCCACGCCGATCAATTCGATGCCAAGACCTGTCAGATCTGTCACCGCGCTGTCGGCTTGAGCCTCCGAGATCTCCCGGGCGAGGATGTACCAGACTTCTCCCGCGTTGACGATGGACATGTACATTGGAATGCGGTTTTCATGGGCACTCGTGATCAGGTCGGCGACCTCTTGTGCGGACGCTTCGTCGCCGAGATACGCCAGCGCCGCCCACGAATCGAGCACCAGCGCCTTTGGCTTACGCGGCATCAGAGGTCCCTTTCGCGTTTTTTCTCCGCCGCCAGCGCAGTCAACAGGCGCTTGCCCTTGTATTTTCCGCGCAAATTCTGGATGTAATCGCGCGTGACGGGCGTCAGGATGATTCGATGCGCCTGCTCATCGACCTCCACCTGCACACGCGTGCCCTCCTTGATTCCAAACTTCCGCCGGATCTTGGAGGGGATGACGATCTGGCCCTTAACGGTCATGTAGGAATCCATGAAAGTTCCATATATTTAATAGAAGTACGATACTATCATAAAAGTAAGCCAGTTAGATATCGGACTACATATTTGGAGTCTGACCCCGGTATCGCCTGCGCGTTCGGCGCCGTGAGTGGCTTGCGCGGGAATGACAGCGGCGATCACTGCTCGTAAAATGAATTGTCCGAATCGAATGAGGAGAGCGAGGATGAGACAGCTACGCGTATTGGTGCTTGCAGTGTTTGCCCTGGGGTTCGCCGCCGCTGCGGTGGCGCAGTCCTACCCTTCCAGACCCATAAAGGTCATCGTTCCCTTCCCGCCCGGGGACGCCGCCGACATCCTGTCGCGCCTCATCGGGCCGAAGGTGTCCGAGCGCATGGGCCAGCCGGTCATCGTCGAGAACCGCGCCGGCGCGAGCGGCCAGATCGGCCTGGAAGTCCTCAAGAACGCCGCCGCCGACGGCTACACGATCGGCGTCGGCCAGGGCGGCAATCTCGTGGTGGCGCCGCATACCTACAAGAAGCTTCCGTACGATCCGCTGAAGGATTTTGTCGCAGTCGCGCTGCTTGCGACGAACTATCTCGCGGTCGTCGCGAATCCCGGTGTGCCGTTCAAGACCGCTGCGGAATTGGTTGCTTGGGCCAAGGCGAACCCCGGACGGCTGACCCTGGCGACGAACGGTGAAGGTGGATTCCCGCACCTCGCGTTCGAGCATCTCGCAGTGATGGGCGACTTCAAGTTCCAGCACATTCCTTACAAGGGCGCGGCGCAGATCGTCACCGACGTCATGGGAGGTCAGGTGCAACTCGGGATCGGCGCCTACACGAGCCTCTCTCCGCACGTGCTCTCGGGTCGATTGCGCCTGATCGCGGTGACCAACCCGGTGCGCGTGCCGAACAAACCCGAGCTTCCGATATTCGCCGAGGCCGTCCCGGGATACGATTCCCGCGGCTGGTTCGGCTATGTCGCGCCGGCTGCAACGCCGCGTGCGATCGTCGCCAGGCTGAACGCCGAGATCAACCGCGCGATGAAGCTGCCGGACGTCTCGGAGAAAATGATCGCCTCGGGTCTCATCATCGTGACCGAGCCACCCGAGTTCTTCGGCGACATGATCAGGAGCGACTACGCCAAGTACGGCAAGCTCGCCCGCGACATCGGCTTCAAGCCGCAGTGAGCTGCATGACGGTTCCTTGCTGACACCGCGCGTCCTCGCAGCGCTCGTCCTTCTGGCGCCGGCGCCGACGGCCATTGCGTGGGGCCCCGAGGGGCATCGCATGGTCGGCGAAATCGCGGCGCGCTTCCTCAACGCGAAAGCGAGCGCCGAGGTCCTCGATCTGCTCAGGAACGACCGCCTCGCGGACGGCCAGCCCTCCGGCCGGCGCACGCTCGGCGACATCGCGTACTGGGCCGACGAGATCAAGGATTTCGAGTGGGGAAAGCGGCGGGGTTCCTGGCATTACGACGATATCCCGCTTTGCGGAGCATCGGCGTACGAAAAATACTGCCGCAACGGCCGATGCGCTTCGGCGCAACTCACCCGCCAGATCGGGATCCTGGCAGACGAACGGGCAGGCAGGCGTTATAAGAACGAGGCCCTTAAGTGGGTGGTTCACCTCGCAGGCGACATCCATCAGCCGCTGCACGCAGCCAACCGCGGCGACCGGGGCGGGAACCGGGTGCAGGTGTCTTTCTTCGGGGAGCGTGACAACCCGCCCTACGGCAGCATCAACCTGCACGCAATCTGGGACGTTCACATGGTGCGGCGGCTGATAACGGAGCGCGGCGGCGAGCGCGCCATCGTCTCCGTGCCGGTCGCCGACGGGGACCGAAACGCCTGGGAGAAAGGCTCCATTGCCGATTGGATCGGCGACAGCCACCAGATTGCGAAAAACCGCGTATATCCGCTGCTTCCGGTGGCGACTGCGTGCTCGAACAAGATCGCCGGAGTCATTGCGATCGACCAGGCGTATTACTCGAAAGCGGCGCCACTCATCGAGATCCAGATCAGGAAAGCCGGCATCCGGCTCGCTCGGGTTTTGAACGAAACGCTGGGTCGATGACGCCCGCGGAGCAGAAGATCGCGCTAGTCCTGAAGGGGAATGCGCGCCTCCCGGATGACCTTGGCGTAGGTCGCGAGGTCGGCTTTGTATTTCGCGGCGAATTGCTCGGGCGTGCTGCCCACCGGTTCGTATCCCCAGTTGGGCCAGCGTTCGCGCATGTCCGGAGCGACGACGGCCTTCGCCAGCTCGCGCTGAAGTTGACCGACGATATCGGGCGGCGTGGCCGCCGGGGCGAATATGCCGAGCCAGCCGATGAATTCGAAGGGAACGCCCGCTTCGATCAGGGTGGGCACATCGGGCATCGTCGCCGAGCGCGCCTTGCTGCTCACCCCCAGGGCGCGCAACCGACCGGATTTGATGTGAGGCAGGACGCCGCCCAGCGGCATGAACGCAAGCTGAACTTCGCCTGCGAGCAGCGCCTGATTGAGCGGCGCATCGCCCTTGTAGGGGACGTGCAGCATATCGGTGCCGGTCATACCCTTGAAAAGCTCGCCCAGCAGATGCGGCGGGGCGCCGATGCCGGTCGAGCCGTAATTGATCGCACCCGGCTTGGACTTGGCGAGAACGATAAGCTCCTTTACCGATGCGGCCGGAAGCTGCGGACTCGCCACCAGGACCACGAAGGAGGAAGTGAGCTGCGTCACCGGCCGGAAGTCCCTGACCGCGTCGTATGGAAGCTTCTTGTAGAGTCCGGGGCTGATCGCGAAGCCCTGCGTCGTAATGAGCACGGTATAGCCGTCACCCGGGGCCTTGGCCACGAAATCCGCCGCGATGTTCCCGCCCGCGCCGGGGCGATTGTCCACGAGTGCCGGCTGCTTCCAGGCTTCAATGAGTTTCTGACCGAGCGCCCGCGCGACGGTGTCCACGGCGCCGCCTGCGGGGAACGGCACCACGATGCGCACCGGCCTCGCCGGATAGGTCTGGGCGAGAGCATGGTTCCCGACGAGCGCGGGAGTAGCGAGCAGGACTGTTGCGACCAGGCGCGAGAGTGATTTCATCCGTTTTCTCCTTGGAGACGCGGCTGTGTTTCGCATTATCGATTGGTTTTCGGTACCTTGAAAAGCCCCGTTGGCATGGAGTCGGCCAAGTTCCGTAACATAGTTCATACCGCCAAATTCCTGCAGGTGGCACACTCCTGCGCTACGAATGCGTTGGACCGATGCCGCGCGCTGGGCGATACGCATCCACGCCGACCTGGGAGGGTCTGTCATCACATGACGTCAATTCAGCAGGACGAGACCGCCGTTCCGAATGGCGAAGCCTTGTTTGAAGCGCTGTTCGGGCAGGCTGCAGTGGGGATCGCCGTCGGATCGACGGAAGGCCGCTTTCTGCGCGCCAACGAGGCGCTTTGCCGGATGCTCGGCTACAGCGAGCAGGAGCTGTTGCAAAGGACAGTCCGAGACATCACCCATGCAGACGACCTGGAGTCCAATCTGGAGTTCCGGGAACAGCTCTTGTCGGGGCAGGCCCAGTCGCGCGTCTATGAAAAGCGCTACCTGCGCGAAGACGGTTCTCCGATCTGGGTGCAGATCGTCGCAACGGCGTTGCGCCACGGCGCGGGCGCGCCGCAATGCCTTGTCGCACTGGTTTACGATATTACTCGGCTGAAGTTCGCCCAGGACGCGCTCAGAGCGAGCGAGCGCCGGTTCCGCCGCATGGTGGAGCTGAGCTCGGACTGGTACTGGGTGCAGGACGAAAACCTGCGGTTCCTCGAGTTGCCTGGGCTGGAAAAGCGGGGCATGGACCCGGCGGCGTTCATCGGCAAGGCGCGCTGGGAGCAACCCGGCCTCGAGCCGCTTCCGGAAAAAGTGTGGCGACAGCACCGCGAGAGGCTCGAGCGCCGCGAGTCGTTTTCCGACTTCGTGTATCTCGCCCGCGACCCATCAGGCGAACTGCGCTATTTGAGCGTGACCGGCGAGCCGATTTTCGACGCGCAGGGAATGTTCAAGGGGTACCACGGCATCGGCAGGGACATCACCGACAAGGCGCGCGCGCTGAAGGCCGTTGAAGACAGCGAACAGCGCTACCGGATGCTGTTCGACATCCATCCTCATCCGATGTGGGTCGTGGAAAACACGACGCTGCGCTTCCTCGCCGTCAACCAGGCGGCGATCGACCATTACGGCTACTCGAGGGAAGAGTTTCTGTCGATGACCGCGGAACAGCTGCGCCCCCCGGAGGACATCGCCCAGCTGCTCGAGGACTTTCAAGACCAGAGTCGTTCCTACATGCAGCGCGTGGCGCGGCATCGCAAGAAGAGCGGCGAGCAGATCAATGTCGAAATCGTTTCCTTCAATCTCGAGTTCGACGGCAGCCCGGCCCGGCTCGGCGTGATTACCGACGTGACCGAGCGCATGAAATCCGAGGAATAGTCGCGAAGATCGTGAGGCAGATCTCCAGGTCCGGAGGAAATGCCGCGATTGGGCGCCCGCCCACGGGACCTCCGCCAGCTCATCGCGCTGACATCGGGCTGGGAATCGGGTATACAGTCCGGGCCGCGGACGATCAGAAGAGACGGAGACCCGATTGAAGTTTTCCTTTTTCCACCTGATGCCCTATACGCATCTGGAGCTCGAATCGCACGACTGGCCGTTCCCCAACCGCGACTTCGATCCGGCGAAGGCGAGCGCGCTCTACCGGACCTACGTCGAGAGCATGATCCACGCCGAAGCTTGCGGCTTCGACTGGGTCGGATGCAACGAGCACCACTTCAGCCCCTACGGGATGATGGCCAACTGCAATCTCATCGGTGGCGCGCTCGTCTATCCCACGAAGCGCGTCAAGATCGCGATGATCGGCAATCTCGTGCCGCTCAACAATCCGATCCGCATCGCCGAGGAATACGCGATGCTCGACTGCATGAGCGGCGGGCGCCTCGTCGCGGGCCTGATGCGCGGCATTCCGCACGAGTATCTCGCCTACAACATTCCGCCCGGCGAATCCTGGGAGCGGCAGCGCGAAGCGGTGCAGCTCATCGTCAAGTGCTGGACGGAGCCCGAGCCCTTCGGCTGGGAGGGCAAGCACTTCCAGTACCGGCAGGTGTCGATCTGGCCGAAGCCGATGCAGAAGCCGCACCCGCCGCTGGTGATCTCGGCGAGCAACGCGGATTCGGCGAAATTCGCCGCCGAGATGCGCGCGACCATGGGCATGGTGCTGCTCGCCGATCTGCCGAGCGGCAAGGAAAACATCCGCATCTACCGGGAAACGGCGAGGGCGAACGGCTGGGAGCCGACCGCGGAGAACGTGCTCGTCGGCATGCACACCTGCATCGCCGAGACGGACGAGGAGGCGCGGCGCTGGATGGCGTACGGCCTGAAATATTTCGACCAGGTGCTGATGGGCGGACTCCAGGCTTCGCAGCGCATCGTGCTGCAGAAGACGCGCTATTTCGAGAGCGAGGAGAGCCGCGAGCGCTGGAAGAGCCGGCTCGACAAGCGCCGCACGCTGACCCTGGACGAAGCGATCGAGCGCGGAACGGTGCTCTGCGGCAGTCCCGAGACCGTGGTTGCACAGATCAAGCGAATTCACGGCGAGCTCGGCCACGGCGTGTTCAACTTCACCGTGAAGGTCGGCACGCTTCCCGATGAGGTGATCCGCCGCGGCATGGAGCTGTTCCGCGACCGGGTGCTCCCGCACGTGCGCGACCTTTGAAGGAAATCCCGATGCAACCGCGGGCGCGCAAGGTTTCGCTCTCTACCGGAGAGCTGACGTATTTCGTCGCGGGCGAGGGCCGGCCGATCCTCTATCTGCACCCCGCGGGAGGCGTGCGCTGGACGCGGGTACTCGAAGGACTCGCAAGATCGTTCGCGCTGCATGTTCCGGTCATGCCCGGATTCGACGGCACGAGCGCCCACGGCACCGTGAAGTCGATGCGGGGGCTCGCGGCGCTCGTCGGGGAATTCATCGAGAAGGTGATAGCCGGTCCCTGCGACGTGTTCGGCTGCTCCTTCGGCGGGTATCTCGCGACCTGGCTTGCCGCCGAGCGTCCGAATCTGGTCGATCACCTCGTCCTCGAATGTCCCGCGGGTTTCCGCCCAAAGGGGAAAGGTGAGCGGCCCGCCGACGCGGAGGCGCTGCGCAAGCTCCTTTTCCTGCACCCGGAGAAACTGCCGCCGGAATCGAAGCCGGTCGAGCAGGAAGTCGCGAACCGCAAGATGCTGCCGCACTACGGCACCGCGCTCGACACCGACGAGGAGCTCCTCGTCCGCCTGCCTTCCATCGACAAGCTCACGCTCATCCTTCACGGCACCGCCGACCGCATGATCCCGAAGGAAAGCGTGCAGCTCCTAAAGAGCCGCCTGCCGCATTCGTATCTCGTGTACGTCTGGGACGCGGCGCACGCGATCGAAGTCGACCAGCCCGAGCGCATGCTCTCGGTGCTCACGAGCTTCCTCGAGCGCTCCGAGGGCTTCATGGTGAACTGGGGCAGCCTCGCGATCCATTCCGGCTGAGAGAGCGACGATGAGCGCGAACGCAAGACCGCCCTTCAGGGCCGACCAGGTCGGGAGCCTGCTGCGGCCCGCCGAGATCAAGGACGCACGAGCGAAGGTCGAGCGCGGCGAAATGAAGGCGGAGGAGCTTCGCGCGATCGAGGATCGCTGCATCCGGAAAGCGGTCGAGCGCCAGGAGGCGCTCGGCCTTGAAAGCATCACCGACGGCGAGTACCGCCGCGGCTGGTGGAACCACGACTTCCTCGGGAAAATCGAAGGCGTCGAGATCGAGCTCGATCAGAAATCCTACAAGTTTGCCGGGTCCGACGATCCGCGCTACACGCCGAAGGTGAGGCGCCGCGTGCGACGCGCCCGGCCGATGATGCTCGATCATTTCAAGTATCTGAAGTCGGTCGCAAAGAACACGCCCAAGTTCACTATGCCTTCGCCCTCAATCCTCTATCACCGCGGCGGGCGGGCGGCGATCAGCCGCGAGGCCTATCCGGATCTCGAACGACTCTGGAGCGACGTCGGCAAGGTTTACCAGGAAGAGATCCGCGACCTGGCGGCCGCGGGCTGCACCTACCTGCAGATCGACGACACCAGCTTCTCGTTCCTGTGCGACGAGAAGTTCCGCGCGAGCTGCCGCGCGCGCGGCGACGATCCGGACGCGCTCCCGCACATGTACGCCAAAGCGGTCAACGCGGCCATCGCCGATCGGCCGTCGGGGATGACGATCGTGATGCACACCTGCCGAGGCAACTGGAAAAGCACCTGGCTCGCCGAAGGCGGTTACGACCCGGTCGCCGAGGCCGTGTTCAACGAGACCAAGGTGGACGGCTACTTTCTCGAGTACGACAGCGAGCGCGCGGGAAGCTTCGAGCCGCTGCGCCTGGTGCCGAAGGGGAAGAAAGTGGTGCTCGGACTCGTATCGACGAAGACGCCGGTTCTTGAGAAGAAAGATGAGCTCAAGCGCCGCATCGAGCAGGCCTCGAAGTATCTACCGCTTTCCGACCTCTGCATCAGCCCCCAGTGCGGTTTTTCGAGCAGCCACCACGGCAACCTGCTGACCGAGGACGATCAGTGGAGGAAGCTCGCGCTCGTCGTGGAAGTGGCGCGCGAAGTGTGGGGCGGTGCTTGAGCGAGCGGGAGCGCCGAGCTTACTCGACCGTCACGCCCGAGAGCTTGATCAGCTGATCCCAGCGCGCATACTCGGATTTGAGGAACTGGGCGAACTCCGCGGGCGTGTTGCCGACGACCTCGAACCACTGCTTGGTTACGTATTGTTCCTGGAAGGCCGGATTGCGGAGGATTTCCATCGTGTCGGCGTATATTCCGGCGACCATCTCGCGCGGCATGCCCGCGGGCCCCATCAGGGCGAACCAAGTCCCGGCTTCGTAGCCGGGGACGCCGGATTCGGCCACCGTGGGGAGTTGCGGCAGACCGGGAATCCGCTGTGCGGTCGCCGCGGCGAGGAGTTTGAGCCTGCCTCCGCGCGCGTGCGATTCAACCAGGAACGGCGTCACCATCATCATCTGTATCTGACCGGAAAGAAGATCGGTGAGCGCGGGGCTCGCGCCCTTGTAGGGCACGTGCACGATGTCGATTTCGAGCAGGCGTTTCAGGTAATCCACGCTGATATGCGCCGACGAACCCAGGCCGAAGGAACCATACGAGAACGATCCGGGCTTCGCCTTCGCGAGGGCCACGAATTGCTGGAAAGTGTTCGCCGGAATCGACTCGTGCACGGCGATGACCCACGGGAAGCGCACCAGGACCGTGATCGGCGTGAAACTCTTCAGGCCGTTATAGGGGAGTTTCTTGTACAGGTGCGGATTCATCACGAATGAGGAGGCGTCCGAGATGAGGAGCGTCGTGCCGTCGGGCGCCGACTTCGAAACATGCTCGGCGCCGACTATCTGGTTTGCCCCAGGGCGATTCTCGACGAGCACCGGCAGCCGCCAGATTTGTCCGAGGCGCGGGGCCAGCGCGCGCGAGAATGCGTCGGTCGCGCCGCCCGGTGAGGTCGGCACGATGATTCTTACCGGCCGCGAGGGAACCGATTGCGCCGGCGCGACGGCGGGGGCCGCAGCCAGAACGAGGGCCGCGGCGAGCAAGCACGGGAAAAGCGTGCTTCGGTTCATACGAGCGATTTATCAGGATGGATTCGATGCCATTGTATTCCACTGTGCGACCGCGCATCATCCTGTTTCGGATTTTGGGAGATTCGGATGCGCCGGCGAACGTGGACAACGCTCATTTCCTGGATGGTAGCGCTCGCGGCTGCGTCGGGCGCGATCGCGCAGACTCATTCGACAAGCTCAGGGCAGGCCTTTCCGGCGCGGCCGGTGAAAATCATCGTTCCGTTTCCGCCGGGCGGATCGGCCGACGCCGCGGCGAGGATCGTCGCGGAGAAAACGAGCAACGAGTGGAAGCAGCCCGTGCTCGTGGAGAACAAGCCGGGTGCTGGAACGACGATCGCAGCGGCTTTCGTCGCGGGCTCGGCGCCCGACGGCCACATGCTCTATCTGACCGGGCCGATCTCGCACGCCGTCTCGGCGGCGCTCTACAAGAACTTGAGCTACGACGCGGTAAAGAGCTTCGCGGCGGTGGCGCGAGTGGCCACCGCGCCTTTCATCCTCGTCGTTCATCCTTCGGTCAAGGCAAGCTCGGTGCAGCAGCTGATCGAGCTTGCAAAAACCAAACCCGGAGCGCTCACTTACGCGTCCTCGGGAAGCGGCGCCGCTCCGCACCTTGCGACGGAGATGCTCGCCTCGCTGACGGGGACGAGGTTCGTTCACGTTCCCTTCAAGGGGACCGCGCCTGCGCTCGTCGCGCTGCTCGGCGCCCAGGTGGATTTCCTGATCGCCGACGTCGCCGCGATTCCCCACATCCGCGCCGAAAAACTGCGAGCGCTCGCCGTGACGACCGCGAAGCGCTCGGCGCTCGTTCCGGAGATTCCGACGGTCGCAGAATCCGGCGTTCCAGGCTTTGACGTGCCGAGCGCAACGGGCATCCTGGCACCCGCCGGAACGCCCAGGGAGATCGTCGCCAAGATCAACGCGTCGATCAACCGCGCGCTCGCGACCGAGGACGTGCGCCGCCGGCTCAATTCGCAAGGCTTCGAGCCGGCGCCGGCCACGCCCGAGGAATTCGGCGCGTTTCTCGCGTCGGAAGTTCGGAAGTACGCAAAGGTCGTCCGCGACGCCGGCGTGCGGATCGACTAGAGAGCCTGCGGGTCCCGCGGCGCTCGGATCGTCGTTGCCTCCATAGAGATTCAAGGAACATGAAATCCATAGGAACGGTAGGAATCCTCGGCCTCGGCAAGATGGGATGCCCGATGGCGGGGCATCTCGTCGCCAAGGGGTTCAAGGTAATCGGCTACGACCCGCTCCCCGAAGCGCGGGAGAAAGCGCGGACCCGAGGCGCGGGCAGCGCCGCCTCGCCGAGCGATGTCGCGCAGGCGAGCGACGTTGTCATCATCGTGGTCGGCTTCGACAGCGAGGTTGAAGAGGTCATTTTTGGGAAGGAAGGCGTGCTCGAAGGCGCGAGGCCGGGTCTGGTCGTCGCGCTCGGCTCGACGGTCGCGCCGCGCTATGCCAAGCGGCTCGCGGCGCGCCTCGATGAACGAAATGTCGTTCTTCTCGATATTCCGCTTGCGCGCGGCGAAGCTGCCGCGGTTGCCGGAAAGCTTCTTATCTACGGGGCTGGCGATAACGCCGCGTTCGAAGCGTGCAGACCCGCGTTCAGCGCGTTTGCCTCGGACATCTTCCATCTAGGGCCGGCGGGGGCGGGACAGGTCGGAAAGATGGTGAACAACCTCATCCTCTGGGCTTGCATGTCGGCGAACGACGAAGGTCTGCGGCTTGGGAAATCGCTCGGCGTGGACCCGGAGCGGCTGCGCGAGGCGCTGTCTCACGGCAGCGCCCAGAACTGGGCGATGGACACCCAGGCCGAGCGCAGCGGCATGCCCTGGGCGGAAAAGGACATGAGCATCGTTTTGCAGGAGGCCGATCTGGCGCGCCTGAGCTTGCCGCTCGCCGGCACGGTCAAGGAAACGATCAAGGGGCTGAAGATTCGCCTCGGCCTTCCCATGCCGGAAATTCCGGAGCACTTCTAAGCTGCGCGCAAAGAGTTGACGCAGTCCCTCAAGCTCGGCTACTTTGGCGTTGTTTCCCTGGAAAGTGCCATCACGGCCGCGGATTTGCGGTCCAGCGGCTCAGGATTGGAGGATATATGGAGTCTTACAACAACCTGATGTGGCAGTTGCTCGTTCAGTTCCTGATGGTTTCGTTCCTCGTCGTGGCCGTCGCCGGCCTTGCGGTGGGGATAGGTCTCATCGTTTCGAGTCCGAGGACGGTGCAGCTCTTTCAGGTGCTAAACCGCTGGGTGTCGACTCGCCACGTTCTCAAGGCGGTCGAAGTGCCGCATGAGACCGACCGCATCGCGCACAGCTACCAGCGCTGGCTCGCCGGAGGCTTTGTCCTCGGGGGGCTCATCTCGATTTTCGGTCTCGCGGCAGGGTTCGACGCTTCCGCCATCAGCGCGGTGGTCGCCGAGCAACGTTTTGTGCCCGTTGTCGCCATCGCCGTGGAAAGCGCGAAGTGGTTTCTCATCATCGGAAGCGGATTCGGCGTCGTGGTAGGGGCGATGCTGCTGTTCTACCCGAACGCGGAACTCACTCTCCAAAGGTACGCGAACCAGTGGGTGTCGTCCCGGCAGTTTGCCCGCGGGGGGGACGATATGCACATGACGCTCGACAAACTGGTCGAGGCTCATCCGAAGCCCGCCGGCTGGATCATCGGCTGCACTTCGGCGGCCGCGGTGATCTTCGGAATCATCATGCTGGTACGCTACTACTGACGCGAGCAACGCAAGGCGTCCCGACGGTCGCCGCCGGGGCGCTCGCCGATCCGCGCGGTCTTCCGTGAAGCCCAAGACGGTAGCGATACTCGAGAGCCGCCTGGGCCAGCAGCTTGCCGACCTCGTCGGAAAACACGGGGGACGCCCGATGCTCGCGCCCGCGCTCGCGGAAGTGCCGGATATCGACAATGCCGCGATCGCTCGCGTGATCGGAGAACTTCAATCGCATCCGCCCAAAGTTGCGATCTTCCAGACCGGGGTCGGCACTCAGGCGCTTTTCCGGGCGACCGATTCGCTCGGGTTGACCGAGAACCTGCTCGGCCTGCTTGCGAAGTGCGTGGTCGCCGCGCGCGGACCCAAGCCGACCGCGGCGCTGCGCGCGCGCGGCGTGCGCATCGATCGAAGCGCGAAGGATCCATTCACCACAACGGAGGTGCTGGAATCGCTGCGGGAAATGTCCTTTCGCGGCGAGCGCGTCGTCGTGCAACGCCACGGTGAGACCAATGTGGAGCTGGAAAAAGCCCTGCGGGAAGGGGGGGCGGAAATCGTCGAAATTCCCACCTACCGCTGGGCGCTGCCCGCGGATACCGCGCCGATGTTGCGATTGCTTGAAGCGCTCGATCGCCGTGAAATCGATGCCACGGTATTCACCAACGCCGCACAAGTCCACAACCTGTTCGCCCTGGCCGAACAGCACGGCAGGAGCAACTCGCTCGCGGCCGACCTGAACCGGACGCTCATCGCTTCGATCGGCCCGGTAAGCACCGCGGCACTCCGGGAGCACGGAGTGAAGATTTCACTCGAAGCGAGCCCGCCTAAGCTCGGGCCGCTGGTGGCCGCGCTCGACCGGGCGCTCTCGCTGAACTGAACCCCGACTCATGCACAGAAATTTTCAAGCACTTGACACAGTTCGCCCGGCGGGTTCATGATTTTTCCGAAACCCATGGATCCTACGCTCGAGCGGTTTGCATCCGCGTGCCACGAGGTCTTGGAGGCCGACCCCGGACCGGCAGGCCGCCGGCAGATCTGCTCGCTTCTCGAGGGGGTGCTCAAGGACCCGGGCTTCCTCACGGCGCACCTGACGGAAACGACGCCCGAGCGCAAGATTCTTTACGAGGATCCCGAGCTGCGCTTCTGCATCCTCGCGCACGCGTACCGGGGCGCAAAGGACAGCCCACCGCACGATCATGGACCTTCCTGGGCGATCTACGGTCAGGCGCGGGGCGAAACCCATATGACCGACTGGGAACTCGTCGAGCCCGCAAGCGCGGACAAACCGGGCAAGGTGCGCCCGATCCGATCGTACAAACTGACGCCGGGTACCGCGCACCTGTACAACGAGCACGAGCTGCACTCGCCGCGGCGCGCGGGTCCGACCGCGCTGATTCGCATCGAGGGGCTCAACATGGACAAGATCCGGCGGCTCAGGTTCGAGCCGGCGTGAGCGCCGTCGCTCAGGTCATCGTGTAGCGCTTTAAAGCTTTCTCATCCCAGACGACTCCGCTTCCGGGACGGTCGCGGATGACCGCCGCTCCATCCACGATCGATAGCGGCTCGGCGAGGATCGCGTCCGCCCAGTTCACGTATTCGAGGTAGTGGCAGGTCGGCGTGACGGCAAGGAGATGCGCGCTCGCTTCGGGAAAAAGGTGCGAAGACATCAGGATGTTTTTTTCCGCGGCGATGCTCGCGGCGCGCTGCCAGCCGGTCACCCCGCCGATACGCTCGAGGTCGGGCATGATGCAGTCGCAGGCGCCTGCGGCGAGCGCTTCGGTCATCTGCTCGGGCAGCGAGAAGTTCTCCCCGATCTGCACCGGTGTCGCGAGCGCCCGGGCGAGCTCCGCGCAGCCGCGGAAATCGTCGTGCCGGATCGGTTCCTCGATCCAATAAATACCTTCCCCGTCGATCGCGCCGCAACGCCGAAGCGCCTCGGCGAGCGAAAGCGCCTGGTTGAAATCGACCATGAGCTTGACATCGTCCGGGAGGCGCTTGCGCACGGCGCGCACCGCGGCGAGATCGGCTTCCAGCGTCGGATAGCCCAATCGTAGTTTGACTGCGCCAAATCCTCCTTCGAGCAATTTCTCCGCTTCGTCCGCCGCGGCCTCGGGCGCCATCAGCCCCAGGCCGTTGCTGTTGTATGCGGGGATCGATTTCGGAACGCCGCCGAGAAGAGCGACGAGCGGTTTTCCGGCGGCAATCGCGAGCGCGTCCCAGCAGGCGACATCGAACCCCGACATCGCCATGCGCACGATGCCCTGCACGCCGATCAGCTTGAAGCGGCGCGCGAGCTTTTCCCACAGCTCGGGGGGCGCGATGCGCTCGCCTTTCAGCGTTCGCTCGATTTCGCCGAGCAGCGAAGCGATCGCCGGCGCGGCAGCGGGGAGGTAGCAGAAAAGATAGGAGCGGCCGGTTACGCCTTCTTCGGTTTCGACGTCGATGGGGAGCAGGGGCGCCGAGCGTATCGTGCCTGCGCTCGTTCCGAGCGGCAGCTTCAGCGGCACTTCGACGCCGACGGCGCGTATCCTGCGCAGCGTGAGTCGGGGCGCTGTCAATCAGGGTTTCTTGCCGCCGGCGTGCAGCGCGAGAATGTCGCACACCGCGCGGTTGGCGGGCGTTGGAATGCCCTTCGCCGCTCCGAGCTGCACGACGCCGCCCGAAAGCCAGTTCACTTCGAGCGGATTGCCGCGCTCCAGGTCATGGTGCATCGACGAAGTCATGTCGGCGGGAAGTCCGTCGCCGAAGGCGAGGCGGTTCTCGGCGTAATCCTCGGGCAATGCGACGCCGTGAGCGCGGCCGACGGCAACGGTCTCGCGGATCAACTCGCGCAGAAATGCGCGTGTCTGGGGATTTTCCCGGATCGGCCCGATCGGCATGCGCATGGTCGTCGTAGTCCCCGAGAGCCCGACCAGGAACGCGTACTTCTCCCATATCGCCCTGCGCACGTCCTCGCTCAGCTCCGCGTTGATGCCGGCGCGCACGAGCGCCTCGTGGAGAAAGGTCGCGCGAGCGGACTTCGTGCCGTCGTATTCGCCGAGGACGATGCGCTGCATCGTGCCCGTTTGACGGATCACGCCGGGTCTTGAGATCGTCGTGGCGACGTAGCCGACACCGCCCATGACAGCCGCGTCGCCGAGCACGCGCCGCAGGATGTCGTCCTTGATCACGCCGTTCTGCAGCGAGATCACGCCGGTATCCGGTCCGAGGAGCGGCCTGATCTGACGCGCCGCGGACTCCGTATCCCAGAGCTTGACCGAAACGATGACCAGATCGACGCGACCGATTTGCGCCGGATCGTCGGTCGCCTGCACCTTCGGCACGCGGATCTCGCCCTGCTGCTGGTTTTCGATGGTAAGTCCGCGCTCGCGCATCGCGGCCAGATGCGCGCCGCGCGCGATGAAGCTCACGTCGTAGCCGGCATGCGCCAGCCGCCCGCCGAAAAAACCGCCGACGCCGCCCGAGCCCATCATTGCGATTTTCATGAATATTTTCGCGCGCGTCAGGTGATCTTGTTGCCCCGTGGATTATACCGGCGAGGAATGGTAACCTGCCTCTGTCTCAACTCCAGGGGAGGAAAACACATGCTCGACCTTCGTCGCGCCGCGCTTGCGGGCGCAATGGCACTCGCAGCGATTGCATCGTCCCCGGCCGGCGCGCAAGCCGCGTGGCCGAACAAGCCGGTGAAATTCATCGTTCCGTTCCCGCCCGGAGGCTCGACCGATCCGATGGCGCGCATGATAGGCGCGAAGCTTACCGACTCGCTCGGACAGCAGTTCCTCGTCGAGAACAGGCCCGGCGCCGCAGGCTCGATCGGCGCGGCGTTCGTCGCCAAATCGCCGGCGGACGGCTACACCTTCATCTTCGTGTTCGACACCCACGGGGTCAACCCGTTTCTGATCCCGAACCTGCCGTTCGATACAGTGAAGGACCTCGCACCGGTGATGCTGATCGGCACCGCGCCGATGGCGATCGCGACGGCTGCCGCGAAGCCCTACAAGAGCTTCGTCGACGTCGTTGCCGCGGCCAAAGCGAAACCCGGCACGGTGAGCATCGGCTCGGTCGGCAACGGCAGCCTCGGGCACCTGACCATGATCCTCGTGCAGCAGGCCTCCGGCATCAAGCTCATTCACATTCCCTACAAAGGCGGCGGGCCGATGACGGCGGACGCTCTCGGCGGCCAGGTGGACCTCGCGATCGGCTCGGTGGCGGTGATCGCGCCCCACGTGAAGGGCGGCAAGCTCCGCGCCGTCGCGGTGACCGGCGACAAGCGCTCGAATGCGATGCCCGATGTGCCCGCGCTCGCCGAGCAGGGCCTCCCGGGTTTTTCCGCGCTCGCGTGGTGGGCGATCTTCGCGCCTGCCGGCGTTCCCAAGCCCGTCATGGACAAGTTCCACGCCGAGCTCGTCAAGGCGTTCAACCTGCCCGACGTGCACAAGCTGCTCACCGACCTCGGTATAGACCTCGTCGTCGGCCCGCCCGAAGGGCTTCAGAAGTGGCTCGCCGACGAGATGCAGCGCTGGGGGAAGGTCGTGCGCGACAACAACATCCGCGCCGATTGAGCGATGAAGCGCGTCTGCGCGCGCGTTTCTGCCGTTCATGGTTCTTGGGAGGCAATGATGAATCCGAACGCTGTCAAACGACGTGCGCGCCTTTGCCTTCTCGCTTTCCTGGCGGGGCTGGGATCCGCCGCCATCGCCCAGAATTATCCGGAGCGCCCGGTGCGCCTGATCGTTCCCCAGGCGGCAGGGAGCGCCACCGATACCGTGGCGCGCATTCTCGCCGCCGAAATGCCCCAGTCGCTGGGTCAACCGGTCGTCGTCGAGAACCGCCCGGGCGGCGCGCTGACGATCGGGCTCGACCTGACCGCGAAGTCCGCGCCGGGCGGGTACACCATCGGAATGGGGCCGGTGGGAGCGCTGGCGATCACGCGCCATATGGTCGCGAAACTCCCCTACAACATCGAGCGGGACTTTCAGCCCATCGCGCTCGTGACTCGCGGGCACCTGTTGCTCGCGGTGTCGCCCTCGCTCCCGGTGAATTCGGTGCGCGAGCTGGTCGATTACGCGAAGAAGAACCCGGGAAAACTTATGAACGCGTCTTCGAGCAACGGTTCGCCGGGACACGTCGGCGGCGAGCTCTTCAAGTACATGACCGGCACCGAGATCGTGCACGTGCCCTACAAGGGCGGCGCGATGGCCATCAACGACCTGATCGCCGGCCACGTGCAGGTCATGTTCGAGAGCTTGAACTCGATCTCCCCGCATGCGCGCTCGGGCAAGGTCAAGGCGCTCGCCGTGAGCGGCCCGAGACGGTCGCCCGGTTTTCCGAACCTGCCGACGATCGCCGAAGCAGGGGTCCCGGGCTACGAGGCGGCGACCTGGAGCGGCGTGATCGGGCCGGCGGGCATGCCAAGACCCATCGTCGACAAGCTCAATGCCTCCATCAACAAGGCGATCGTTTCGCCGGTCTTCAAGGCGAGGTTCGGCGAAATCGGCGACGAGCCTGCCGGCGGGACGCCCGAGGACTTCGCCGAGACGATACGCAGGGACTCGGCCAAGTGGGCCGGAGTCGTGAAGCGTTCCGGGGCGAAGATCGACTGAATCCGACTCAAGATAAGGGGGTCACTTCGTCCCATCAAGGCGTGGTCCTGTAGTCCTTCGTCCATCCCGCGCGTTAAAGCTTCTAACGGGAACCCGCCACAATTGTGACAAATGGTTACTTCTGTGCCGTAGCGGCCTTGCTAGCATGGCTTTAGCAGACAGACGGAAGGTGCGATCGTGAAGCGGATGAAAGCGGCTTTGGCGTTGAGTGCGGTCCTGTTGAGCGCGACTGCGAGTGCGCCTGCGCTCGCCCATCACCGTGGTGGGCACGCCCACTTTGGGGTGTTCATCGGCGCTCCGTTTTACCCTTGGTGGTACTACCCGCCGTATTACTATCCGCCGGTCGTCACCGTCCCGGCCGCGCCGACGACGTATATCGAACAGGGTAGCCCGCAAGCGGCCCCGGCACCACAGCCCCAGGGCTACTGGTACTACTGCGATGAATCCAAGACCTATTACCCGTACGTCAAGGAATGCGCCGGAAGCTGGCGGCGCGTGACGCCACAGCCGCCGCCCGGCGGTTAGCCGGCCTCAAGAACCATGAAGCTCTTGCGACTTTCACTCGGCCTGACAGGGGCGCTCCTACTCGGCGCCTGCGTCAGCATACCGCAAAGTCCGAGCGTGCTCGTGTTGCCGGGCACGGGCAAGAGCTTCGACCAGTTTCGATACGACGACCTCGAGTGCCGCGATTTCGCGCACGTACAAGTCGGAGGAACCTCGCCTTCGCAGGCAGTCAGCGACAGCGTCGCGAAGAGCGCCGTGGTCGGAACTGTCGTGGGCGCGGCCGCCGGAGCAGCTCTAGGCGGACGCAGCGGCGCGGCTGCCGGCGCCGGCGGCGGGCTTCTCATAGGCTCGGCGGCCGGGGCTGGCGCCGGGGAGACTTCCGGATACGCAGTTCAAAAGCGCTACGACTACGCCTTCGTGCAGTGCATGTACGCGAAAGGCCATAAGGTTCCCGTGTCGGGACGCTTTACTTCCGCGCCGCCGGCCGGTTCTGCCTACGTGCCGCCGCCATCGCCCCCACCTCCACCTCCGCCGCCGCGGTGAGCGGGGCGAGCTGGCCGTCTCTCTGAGGACTGCGTTCAGCTGGTTGCGGCCGCTCCCGCTCCCGCGTTCTCGCGCAACAGCTTGGAGAAGTCGTCTGCGGGCTGCGCTTTCTTGAAATAGTATCCCTGGAACTCGTGGCACCCGAGCTCGGTGAGAAAATCGAGCTGCTCGCGGGTCTCCACTCCCTCCGCGACTACCTTCAGCCTCAGGCTGTGCGCCATCGCGATGATCGCCTGCGTGATCGCGACGTCGTCCGGATCGTGCGGGATGTCCTTGATAAACGAGCGGTCGATCTTAATGCAGTCGAACGGGAATCGCTTGAGCGATACGAGGGATGAATAGCCGGTGCCGAAATCGTCGATCGCCAGGCGAATGCCCATCGACTTGATCCCTTCGAGTATCTTCTTGGAGCCCTGGATATCCCGCATCACCATGCTTTCGGTGATCTCGAGCTCGAGGCAACCCGGTTTGAGCGCGCTTTCCTTCAGGGCGCGCTCGATCTCCCGCAGCAGATGCTTGTCCTCGAACTGGCGCGCAGAGAGGTTTACGGACACCGTCAGCGGGGCGGCAAGACGGTTCTGAAGCTTCTGGCTGTTCGCGCACGCGGTCCTGAGCACCCAAGCCCCGATCGGAACGATCAACCCGGAATTTTCGGCAAGTCCGATGAACTCGATTGGGGGAATCAGTCCCAGCTCCGGATGCTGCCAGCGGATCAGCGCTTCCATTCCCGTGATGCGGCCGGTATGGATCTCGACCTTGGGCTCGTAGTGAAGCACGAACTCGCTGCGCTCGAGCGCCCCCTGCAGCTTGGTCTCCCTGGCGATCCGTGCGGACAGATGATCGTTCATATCCTCTGAATAAAAGAGATAGCCGTTCTTGCCTTGTTCCTTGGTGCGATAGGCCGCGATGTCGGCGTTCTTCAGGAGGCCGGAGAGATCGGCGCCATCGTTCGGATACAGACTGATTCCGATGCTCGCCGAGATGTGACAAGTCTCGCCCTCGAGCAGAAACGGCCAGCGCAAGGCGTGGAGGATCTTCTGCGCGACGCTCACGACGTCGCCGGGTTCGTTGAAGTCCTCGATGAGTGCGACGAACTCATCGCCGCCGAAGCGCGCGATCGTGTCGCTTTCCCTCAGGCACATCCGCAGGCGGCTTGCCACCTCGACGAGCAGCCGGTCCCCGAATGGATGGCCGAGGGTGTCGTTGATGAACTTGAAGCGATCGAGGTCGAGGAACAGAAGCGCCATCGACTTGCGGTAGCGCTGCGCATTGTTCAGCGCGTGGGCGAAGCGCTGGTTCAGCATGTAGCGGTTGGGCAGGCCGGTAAGGGTGTCGTGCGTCGCGACGTAGAGCAGGTTTTCCTCGGCCTGTTTGCGCGCCATGAACTGCCCGATCTGGCTTCCAATCATGCGCACCATCTGCAGGAGCGATGGATCAGGATTGCGGATGTCGCGGCTGAAAAATTCGAGCACGCCCAGGGTGACGTTGCCCGCCAGGATCGGAAAGGCGAATGCGCCGTGCAGCCCCGCCTTTGCGGCGGACTGGGCCCGCGTAAAGCTCCCGTCGCTGCTCACGTCGGGTATCCAGTGGGGTGCGCCGCTGACCCAGACCTGCCTCACCAGACCGCTGCGCGCCGGCTCGAGCGTAAGCTGGCGCGCGCGGGTCACGAAATCGGCCACAGCCTTGTCAGTGATGCTCCACGTCTCCACGCAGGCTATGTTTTTTTCCCGCTCGTCCAAGCTCCAGCGCGCTCCGCAGTCCCAGTTGAGGGTCTCGCAAATAGTCTGGAGGATTTTCGGGATGGCATCGGCGAGCGTGTCCGATTCGGCCAGCACGCGCGTGACCGCGTGCTCCATGCGCTCGCGCTGCTCGGCGCGCTTGCGCTCGGAGATGTCGCGCGAAACGAGGACCACCTTCGACACCTTGCCGGCGGAATCCCGAATGACGCGGGCTTCCGATTCGATGTAGCGCAGACTGCCGTCTTGGAGCAGATAGCGGAATTCGGTCCGCCGACCGACACCCGTTCCCACCGTCTCGCGAAAGATCTCCTTGATTCGGTCGCGATCCTCGGGGTGGATCTCCTTGAAGGAGTCCGATCCCGGGTGGATTCCCTCAGTGAACAGGGTCCGGTAGGAGGGACTGTTGTAGATCCGCCGGCCCTCGGTGTCCACCAGGGCGACCAGATCGCCGACGTTTTCCGTAATTAAGCGAAAGCGCTCCTCGCTCTCGCGCAGCTTCTCCTCGGCGCGCCGGTGCTCGGTCACGTCGCGGAAGCTCCATACCCTGCCGACTGTCTGCTTTTCCACCAGGTGCGGCCTGGAGTAGCGTTCGAAGATCCGGCCGTCCTTGAACTCGATCGTGTCGAAGCTCTCCTCGCCGGGATGCGAGTAGAGCTCCCGCACTTTTGCGCGGAACCCTTCCGGGTCTTTCAGCTGATCGAGGACGAAGTTGAGCGCATCCTCGTCGTTATCGGAGGAAAGCACCTCGGGAGGAATGCGCCACATGTCGGCGAACTGCTGGTTGCAGGTCGTGATCTTGCCGAGGCCGTCGACGACCAGCACGCCGTCTGCCGTGGACTCAAGCGTCGCGCGCAGCAGCGATACGGATTTGCGATGGTCGGTGGTCCCGAAACTCTTCTCCCTCTTCATCGCCCACCTTTTCTTTGCCGGGCTGCGATTGTATCCGGATTCCGGGCGGGCGAGCGTCTATCAAACGAAAGTTACCGTCAAAATAGGGGCTTCTGAGAGGACCGGCCGGGAGACGAGGTAGGCCAATCCCGCGCGAGCGGAGTCGCCTTGCGGAGTATTTTAATTATCCCTACACTGCGGTCGATTCGAGCACTACGCACCACTACGGACAAGACATGAAGCTACGCAGCGTCGAGCTTGAAGTCCCCGATCGAGAATCGGCGGTCCGGTTTCTTAAGGACACCTGGGGTTTGCTTGAGGCCGGGGCGCGAAACGGTATCGCCTATCTTCGGGGCACCGAAGACATTCCCTACATCGTCTCGGTCGCGCAGGCAGGCGAGCCCGCGGTGGCCGCGGTCACGTTCTCGGGATCGAAACCCGAGCTTGAGAAGATCCGCAAGCGCGCCTCCGCGGTGGGCGCACCGCCCGGCCCCGTGTGCGACTTTGACGAGCCCGGCGGCGGCTCGGGATATTTTCTCCAAGGCCCCGAGGGCCATGTGTTCCGGTTTGTCATGGAAAAAACGCGCGTGAAAAGGCTGCGCCCGGACCGGGACAGGCCTATGCAGGTCACGCATGTCGTCCTCAATGCTCGGGACCGGGAGGCGTGCACACGCTTCGCCGTGGACGTGCTCGGCTTCCGGCTGTCGGACCGCACCGGGTTCATGAATTTCGTGCGTTGCGACCGCGTCCATCACGCGCTCGCCTACGCCCACTCGGACAACTCGCAGCTCAATCACATCGCGTTCGAGATGACTGACATCGACGCGGTCATGCGCGGCATCGGCAGGTTGAAAGACGCGGGGATCGAAACCTTCTGGGGTCCGGGGCGCCACGGGCCCGGCAACAACGTCTTCGCCTATTTCGTGGCCCCTTTCGGCGCGGCCATCGAGTACACCTCGGAAGTCCAGCGCGTGGGCGGCTCGTACAGGACCGGAACACCGGAAGACTGGAAATGGCCCCCTAAGCGCAACGATCACTGGGGCGTTTCGGCGCGAAACACCGTTGCGATATCGCGGGCCGAGCGGGAATTCCGCTTCCGGCCTCTGGCCGCAACCTCGCAGGCATAGCAAGCGCGCGCCGCAGTTGCAGGCCGGCGTCTACAGGATTCGTATCCCTTACGTTATCGGCGCCGGGCCGCCGAAGGCAACTCTCGGCCATCGCAATCGACGGGTAGAACGCACGATGCAACCGACAAGGCGCGTGGTGACGGGGCATGCATCAACCGGAAAAGCAATCGTCGCGATCGACGGCGCCGCGCCCAACGCGAAGCTCAGAATAGCGAGCGGCGTCACTTCCACGCTCTTGTGGGTGACCGACGAATCGCCAGCCGATATTTCCGGCGGCGCCGATCGCGCGGAACGCGACATCGGGGTGGCGCCTCCGCCGGCGGGATCGATTTTCCGCGTTGTCGATTTTCCTCCGGCCGCGGAGGTCGGACCCCTCGACAACGAAGCGATGACCCGCGAGATGGGCATCGCGCGGCGCGCTTCGGCCGCGCGACCTACCCGACACCCGGGGATGCACCGCACCAAGAGCATCGACTACGCAATCGTGATCTCAGGCGAGATCGACATGCTGCTCGACGAGTCCGAAGTCCACCTGAAAGCGGGCGACGTGGTGGTGCAGCAGGGAACGAACCACGCCTGGGTCAATCGCGGCAAGGAAACCTGCCGCATCGCCTTCGTCCTGATCGACGCGCAAGAGCCGGCGCAGCTTCGCGCAACTTGATGAAACGCTATGTTGGGCAACCGATTCCGCGCGTCGAGGACCGGCGCTTTCTCACCGGGGCCGGGCGCTATACCGACGACATCCGGTTTGAAGGGCAAGTGCACTGTGCTTTCCTGCGCTCGCCGCACGCCCACGCGCGCATCCTGCGCATAGACGCGAGCCGCGCGCGGCGCGTCCCCGGGGTGCTCGCCGTGCTGACCGGCGCGGACTACCTCGCCGATGGCCTAGCGGGCATCGATCACGCGGCCAACCCGGTCGATGCCCTCGACGTCGGCAAGCGCGCTTTCGCCGCACCGGGGGGCGCGCACGTCGTCGAGCTGCCTCACTGGCCGCTCGCACTGAAGCGCGTGCGCTACGTCGGCGAGCCGCTCGCCGCAGCGGTAGCCGATACCGCCCTCGCGGCGCGCGACGCGGCCGAGCTGATCGAAGTCGAATACGAGCCGCTGCCCGCGGTGGTGTGCGCCGTAGACGCGCTGCGCGAGGGCTCGCCGCAGCTCTGGAACGAGGTGGCGGGAAATCTGTGCGTTTCAGCGCAATTCGGCGACGCCGATGCAGTACGCAAGGCGCTCGAGCGGGCCGCGCACGTTGTGCGATGCGAGCTCGTCAACAACCGCGTCGCCAACTGCCAGATGGAGCCGCGCTCGGCGCTCGGCGACTACGACGCGGGCACGGGCGTCTGCACTCTCATTTCCGGAAACCAGGGCGTGGTGCGCCTGAGAGCGACGCTGGCCGCGGCGCTCAAGCTTCCTCCAGAGCGCGTACGGGTCGTGTCGCCGGACGTCGGCGGCGCCTTTGGCCTGAGAAACAACCTGTATCCGGAGCAGGTCGCCGTCGCCTGGGCGGCGAAGCGCCTCGGTCGGCCGGTGAAATGGACGGGCGAGCGCAGCGAAGCTTTCGTGTCGGACTACCAGGGCCGCGACTGCGTGATGCGGGCGGCGCTAGCGCTCGACGCCGAAGGGCGCATCCTCGGCTACGAGGTCGAGCTGATCGGCAATGTCGGCGCGCACACGGTGAGCTTCGTTCCCATGGGGAACGGCATGCGCATCCTGACCACGGTGTATCAGGTTCCCGCCGCGCACATCGCCGTGCGCGGCGCGCTCACGAATACCGTGCCCACCGCGCCCTATCGCGGGGCCGGCCGGCCGGAAGCGACGCACGCAATCGAGCGGCTGCTCGACATGGCGGCGAAACAAGTGGGAATCGATCGCATCGAAATTCGCCGCAGAAACCTGGTGCGCCGCGCGATGCTTCCGTATCGAAGCGCGATGGGTCTCATCTACGACAGCGGCGATTTCACCGGGTACATGGATCGCGCTCTCGCCCTGGCGGATTGGGCGGGTTTCCCGGCGCGGCGCGGCGCGGCGCGCGCACGCGGCAGGCTCGCCGGCATCGGTCTCGCGAATCACATCGAGGCGCCGGTCGGCGCGCCGGTCGAGCAGGCGTCGGTCGCGGTGAAGGGCGACGGCACCGTCGAAGTCGTCGTAGGCACGCAGTCGAGCGGGCAGGGCCACGAAACCACGTTCGCGCAGGTGATCGCCGAGCGGCTCGGCGTGGCGATGGAAGCCGTGCGAATCCGCTACGGCGATTCCGGATTCGTGAAGGCGGGCGGCGGCACGCACTCGGACCGCTCGATGCGGATCGCCGGAACGCTTTTCGTTCGCGCTGCGGCGGAGATCGTCGAGCGGGGGCGGGCCGCCGCTGCGGCGTTTCTCGAGGCGGCCCAGGCCGACCTTGTTTTCGAAGAGGGTGCGTACCGGATCACCGGCACCGATCGGTCGGTCAGTCTCTTCGAACTCGCGCGCGCGATCGAGTCGGGAGCCCTTCCCGCGGACATGCGCGAGGCGCTCGCCTCGACCCAGGATTTCAACGGGCGCATCCCGGCGTTTCCCGCGGGCACGGCGGTGTGCGAGCTCGAAGTCGATCCCGAAACCGGAACCGTGGAGGTCACCCGTTATGCCGCGGTGGACGACGTCGGGAAAGCGGTGAACCCCATGATCGTCGAAGGACAGACGCACGGGGGCGTCGCGCAGGGCGTGGGGCAGGCGCTACGCGAAGGCGTCGCGCTCGATCCCGCGGGGCAAGTGAACACCGGGTCGTTCATGGACTACGCGATTTGCCGCGCCGACGACCTGCCTTCGTTTCGAATCGGGCACGCCGAGGACAGGACCGAAGGCAATCCCCTGCACGTGAAGGGCGGAGGCGAGGGCGGAGTCGTTCCGGCGACTGCGGCGGTGGTGAATGCGCTCTGCGATGCGCTGGGGGTGGAGGATTTGCCGATGCCGGCGACGAGCGCAGTCGTGTGGGGTGCGCTCGCGAGGCGGCGGTAGTCTGGGCGAAGCGATGCGCCTTCACTTGGGCGCGTAAGAGAGCGATGGCCAGCAGACCCTGGTCGACGTGGTGCTCGACAAGGTCCGAGCGGGCCTCACTCGGGATCGATCTTCGCTTCCTTCACCATCTGCGCCCAGCGCTCGATCTCGCGCGCGGAGAACGCGGCGAACTCGGCCGGGGGGCTGGTGCGGATCTCGAATCCCTGGTTGACGAGGTTGCGCTTGAGGTCGTCACGCTCGGCGGCGGCGCGCGTTGCCTGGTAGAGCGCCTGGATGATCGCGGGATCGGTGCCCTTGGGCACGTACAGGCCGAAGAACACGATGAGCTCGAACCCGGGAAGGGTGTCGGCGAGCGGCGGCACGCCGGGCAGGACCGGCGCCTCTTTCAGCGAAGTGACGGCGAGGGGGCGCACGCTGCCGCCCTTGATCTGGCCCAGCACGGCGGAGGCATCCACGGCCATCGCCGCCATGCGGCCGGCGACGACATCGGTGAGCGCCTGCGGCGGGCTCTTGTAGGAGACGTTGGTCATGCCCAGCCCCATGCGGTCGGAGAGGATGCGCATCGGGATGATGTTGCCCGCGGTTCCCGAGCCGTAGAAGAGCTTGCCCTGGTTCTGCTTCGCGTAGGCGATGAACTCGGCCATGTTCTTCGCCGGAATCTTCGGATTCACAACCACGACCTCCGGGATGGTGCCGAGGCCGATGACGGTGTCGAAATCCGTGCGCGGGTTGTAGCTGAGCTGCTTGAACAGCGCCGGGTTGGCGGAGATCACCGTGGTCGCGCCGGCGAGGACCGTATAGCCGTCCGGCGCCGACTTGGCGACGTGCTCGGCCGCGATCTTGCCCACCGCGCCGACCCGGTTGTCGATCACCACCGGCTGCTTCAGGCTCGCCGACATGCTTTCGGTGAGCGGCCGCACCAGGTTGTCGGTGGCCGTGCCCGGCGCGAAGGGCACCACGATGCGGATCGGTTTTGTCGGGTACGTCTGCGCCACCGCCGGCTGGGCGAGCGCGAACGCGGCGAAGACCAGCAGCGCTTTGCGGTTCAACATGGGATTTCCCCTCCTTGTCTTGATTGCCACGGGGGAGCGTAACGCAGCGGCACCGCGTCTGCAATGCAGACGCCAAGGCGCCCGCCCGACGCTTGCTCGGTCACGCCGAAGGCCATGAGGTCCTCGCCGATGATCGGCCGGCCGTCTTGCCGATTTGCGCCAGATCAAGACAGCGATAGACGGAAGCGGTACATTTGCCTCAATGACGCCCGCAAACACTACGAAGACGCCGTGGCGTCTGCTCATCGCGCTCGCCGTCATCGTCGCGGTCGCCGCGGCCGCGTGGTTCGCCACGCGGCCGAAGCCGGTCGCGGTGATCGTCGCCGCGGCCGAGGCCGGGCGCGTCGAGACCACGGTTGCGAACACACGCGCCGGCTCGGTCATGGCATGCCGGCGCGCGAAGCTTGCACCGCCCACCGGCGGGCGCATCGCCCGGCTCCCGGTGAAGAAGGGCTCGCAGGTGAAGGCGGGCGAGCTCCTGCTCGAACTCTGGAACGACGACCTCACCGCGCGCGAGCGCGTCGCGCGCGAACAGTTGGAGACCGCAAAAGCGCGCGTAACCGAGGCCTGCCAGATCGCCGAGATCGCGGCGAGCGAGGCGAAGCGCTCGCGCGAGCTGCATGCGAAGGGCTTCTCATCGGAGCAGCTCACCGAGCGCGCCGACTCCGACGCCAAGGCGCGCGCGGCCGTGTGCGAATCGACGCGAACCGGCGTCGGCGAGGCCCAGGCGCGGATTGTCGCGGCCCAGGCCGACACCAGCCGCACCGTCCTGCGCGCCCCGTTCGCGGGGATCGTTGCCGAGGTGAACGGAGAAGTGGGCGAGTACCTCACGCCCTCGCCGCCCGGAATCCCGACGCTGCCTGCGGTGGATCTGATCGATGCTTCCTGCCTTTATGTCTCCGCGCCGATCGACGAGGTGGACGCGGCGAAGCTCAAGGTCGGCATGACCGGGCGCATCTCCTTGGATGCCTATCGCGGGCGGCATTTCAGGGGCCACGTGCGCCGGATCGCGCCCTATGTGCTTGCGCTGGAGAAGCAGGCGCGCACGGTGGAAATCGAAGTGGAGTTCGACGAGCCCGCGGAAGCGCGTCACCTGCTCGTCGGCTACAGCGCCGACATCGAGGTCGTGGTCGACGGTCGCGACGGGGTCACGCGCATTCCCACCCCCGCGCTGATGCCCGGCAACCGCGCGCTCGTTCTGCCCGCGTCGGGCGAGCTGGAAGAGCGCAGGATAGCGATCGGGCTCACCAACTGGGAATACACCGAGGTGAAGTCGGGCGTTGCCGCGGGCGAGCGCGTGGTCACGTCCCTCGATCGCGAGGGCGTGAAGGCGGGTGCGCGCGCCGTCGCGGAGGCGAAGGACGCCGCGAAGCGGCAATGATCCGTCTTGCCGGCATCGAGCGCGTCTTCGTCGTCGGAGACGAGGAGGTGCACGCGCTGCGCGCGGTCGATCTCGAGATCAGCCAGGGCGAGTACCTCTCGATCATGGGCCCGTCGGGCTCCGGAAAATCGACGCTGCTCAACGTGATCGGGCTGCTTGACCGGCCGAATACGGGCACCTACGAGCTGGACGAGCGAAACGTTACAGGTCTTACCGACGACGAGCTGGCGCGCGTGCGGCGCGAGAAGATCGGGTTCGTTTTCCAGTTCTTCCACCTCGTGCCGCGGCTGACCGCGGCGCAGAACATCGCGCTGCCGATGGTGCTCGCGGGGATCGATCCCGCCGAGCGCGCGCCGCGGCTTGAGCAGCTCCTGCGCGAGTACGGCCTTGAGGACCGCGCCCATCACCGGCCCGACCAGCTCTCCGGGGGCCAGTGCCAGCGAGTCGCGATCGCGCGCGCGATGTCGATGCAGCCCGGCGTGATCCTCGCCGACGAGCCGACCGGCAACCTCGACCGCAACACCGGAAAGGAGGTGTTGGCCGTGCTGGAACGCGTGCATCACGCCGGCGGCACGGTCGTCCTGGTCACGCATGATCCCGATATAGGCTCGCGCCCGCGCCGCCGCCTGCGCATGGTCGACGGGAAAATCGTGAGCGACGTTCGGAACGGGGGCGAATGAGAACCGGAGACCTTCTCGCCTTCGCCTGGCAGGTCGTGACGGGCTCGCGCGGGCGCACCGCGCTCATTCTGCTCGCCATGGCGATCGGGGTCGCCGCGGTGGTGGTCGTGAGCACGCTCGGCGAGGGCGCGCGCCGTTACGTGCTCGATCAGTTCGGCTCCCTCGGCACGAACCTCGTGATCGTGCTCCCGGGGCGCTCGGAAACCGCGGGCGTCAACCCCGGCTTCATCATCGGCAAGACGCCGCGCGATCTGACGCTCGACGACGCGCTCGCGCTCTCGCGCAGCCGCGCGGTGAAGTTGATCGCGCCCCTCATCGTGGGCACGGGCGACGTGCGCTGGGGCGCGAAGCTGCGCGAGTCGCCCATCCTGGGCTCGACGGCCGAGCTGCTCCCGGTGCGGCACATGGCGATCGCGCAGGGCGCCTTTCTGCCGCCGGGCGACCCGCATCACGCGCAACCGGTGTGCGTGCTCGGCGCCAAGGTGCGCGAGGAGATCTTCGGCGCTCAAGCCCCGCTCGGCGAGTGGCTGCGCATCGGCGATCGGCGCTTTCGCGTGATCGGGGTGTTGGCGCGCCAGGGCGTCTCGATCGGCGTGAACACCGACGAAGTCGTGATGATCCCGGTGACCGCGGCGCAAGCGCTCTTCAACAGCGAGTCGCTGTTTCGCGTCCTGATCGAGGCGAAGAGCCGCGAGCAGGTGGCGGCCGTCAAGGAGGACGCGATCGAGATCCTGCGCGAGCGCCACGAGGGCGAGCGCGACGTGACGGTGATCACGCAGGACGCGGTGCTCGCGACCTTCGACCGCATCCTGCGCGCGCTCACGCTCGCCGTGGGCGGGATCGCCGCGATCAGCCTCGCGGTCGCCGGCATCCTCATCATGAACGTGATGCTGATCGCGGTGACTCAGCGCCGGCGCGAGATCGGCCTCTTGAAGGCGCTCGGCGCGACCGGCGCGCAGATCCGGCTCACCTTCTTCACCGAGGCGGCGCTGCTCGCGCTCGGCGGCGCGGCGCTCGGCCTCGCGGTGGGCGGGGTCGGGCAGCTCTTCCTCGGCCAGCTCTATCCGCAGATTCCCTTCGCCGCGCCCTGGTGGGCGGTGCTCGCCGCGCCGTTGACGGCCATCGTCACCGCGGCGGTGTTCACCGTCGCGCCGGCGGCGCGCGCGGCCAGGCTCGACCCGGTGGCCGCCCTCTCCAGGCGGTGAGCATGCTCGCAGCCGATTTCGTGCGCTTCATTACCGGAACGCTCGCTGCGCACCGCATGCGCACCGCGCTCACCGCGCTCGGCATCGCGATCGGCATCGCGGCGGTGATCCTGCTCACCTCGATCGGCGAGGGACTGCATCGCTTCGTCGTGAGCGAGTTCACCCAGTTCGGCACCAACATCATCGGCGTGACCCCCGGGCGCACGCAGACGCACGGCGGGGCTTCGCTCGGGATGGTCAACACGGTGCGGCCGCTCTCGATCGACGACGCGATCGCGATCCGGCGCGCGCCGCACGTGCTGCTCACCGATCCGTCGGTGTCGGGCAACGCCGACGTCGCGGTCGCGGGCAAGACGCGCCGCGTCATGGTGTCCGGCGTCGGCCATAACTTCAGCGAGGCGCTGCGCATGCGGGTTGCGGCGGGGGAATTCCTGCCCGACGACGATCCGCGCGCCGCTCGCGCCTTCGTCGTGCTCGGGGCGAAGGTCGCGCGCGAGCTCTTCAGTGCGGAAAACCCGCTCGGGGCGCGCGTGCGCGTGGGCGGCGAGCGCTATCGGGTGATCGGATTGATGGAGTCCAAGGGCCAGGTGCTCGGCTTCGACCTCGACGACACGGTGTACATTCCCGCCGGGCGCGCCCTGGATCTTTTCAACCGCGAAAGCCTGATGGAGATCCACGTCACCTACGAGCCGACCGCGCCGGTGGACGAGGTCGTGGACGGCATCAGGAGGATCCTGAGCGCGCGCCACGGCGGCGAGGATTTCACGGTGACGCCGCAGCAGAAAATGCTCGAGGTCTTCGGCACCGTATTGAACGCGATCACCTTTGCGGTCGCGGCCATCGCGGGGGTGTCGCTGCTCGTGGGGGGCGTGGGCATTCTCACCATCCTCACGATCGCGGTCGCCGAGCGCACCTCCGAGATCGGCCTGCTGCGCGCCGTGGGAGCGACGCAGCGAAGCGTGCTGCTTCTCTTCCTGGGCGAGGCGGCGCTGCTTGCCGCGCTCGGCGGCGCGGCGGGGCTTGGGCTGGGAACCGGAATCGCCTGGGCGCTGAAGCTCGCCGTGCCGGCTCTGCCCGTGCACACGCCTTGGAGCTATGCGGTCGCGGCGGAATTGATGGCGGTGGCGGTCGGGCTCGCCGCGGGCGTGCTGCCCGCGCGGCATGCCGCGCGGCTCGATCCTCTCGATGCGCTGAGAAGCGAGTGAGCCGGAGGAGCAGTTCCGCTACTGCACCCGAAGTTTCAGCTGAATCGCCACAAGCCGGTGGTCCGGATCGGAGGTGGGAATAATCGCGAAATTGGCGCCGAGCCGCTCGCCCTCGAAGAAAAGCATGGGCAGTGCCGCGAAGAACCACCCGCCGTCGTTTTTCGGATAGCCGTCCATGAAACCGGCAATCAAGCCGCCGCTCACGCTGACGTGCTTGAGTTGCCAGTGCAAGGGGCGCCATTGGTACATGCCGTAGCGACTTCTGACCCCGTCGCTGTTGATGTAGGTTCCGGCGAAGAAACCATGGTCGGGCACGAACACCGCCTCCGCCCCGAAGCCGATGTTGTCTTCCCGGTAATCCTGGCTGCGGTCGGAATGACGGGACAGAAAGCCCGGGTTGAGCCAGATCTGAAACGATGGCTCGGCGCCCCCGGCGGCGGCGGTCATGGAGCAGAGGGTTAGGCAGACGCCGGCGCAGGCTCGGAAGGGGAAACTCATTCCGGCTGGATGCCGATCTCCTTCACGATCCTGCCCCATTTCGCAGTGTCGGCGCGGATGTTCTCGGCGACTGCCTCGGGCGTCTCGGCGCCCTCGGTAAAGAAGCCCAGGCCTCGCAGCCGCTGCGCGGTTTCCGGGTCCTTGAGGATCTTGTCCATTTCGCGGTTGACCCGCTGGACGATTTCCGCCGGGGTTCCGGCCGGGGCGACGATCAGAAACCAGCCGACCAGCTCGAATCCGGGGAAGGTCTCGGCGATCGCAGGCACGCTCTCGTAGCCGGGGACGCGCTTCGCGAAACTTGCGGCGAGCGGACGCAGCTCCCCGCTCTTGATCCGCGGCGCCGCGGCCGGCACCGCGAGGATAACGAGTTGCGTGCGGCCCGCGATGGTGTCCTGGATTCCGAGCGGCATGGTCGCGTAGGGCACCGTGAGGATATTCGTACTCGCGACCTTGTTGAGCCACGCGGCCATCATGCCGGTGAAGTTCCTGAGTCCGTCGGTGCCCCAGGCGAGCTTGCCCGGGTTCGCCTTGTCGTAGGCCGCGAGCTCGGCGAGCGTTTTGACGGGGACGCTCGGGTGCGCGAGCACGAAGAACGGGCCCTTGGCGATCATCGATACCGGAATGAAATCCTTGACCGGGTCGTAGGGCAGCGCCTTGAACGTGTGCGGATTCGAAACCAGGGTGGCCGCCGTGGCGCAGAAGAAGTTGTAGCCGTCGGGCGCGGAGCGCGCCGCGGCCTGCGCCGCGATGACGTTCCCGGAGCCGGGGCGGTTATCGACGACGATCTGCTGGCCGACCGCACGCGAGAGCCGGTCGCTGACAAAGCGGCAGATGATGTCGGGCGCCGAGCCGGCCGGGAACGAAACGATCATCCTGATCGGCCGCGTCGGCCACGACTGGGCGTGGGCGAGAGTCGCGGCCGCAGTCAGCATGGCGAGCAACAGGGCGCGCGCTAGGGTCTTCATACGCTCCTCCTTCCGGGGCCGGTGCTTCAACTCAGCTCGAAAATCTTCTGCGGAAACTGGTGCAGCTTCTCCGCCACGCCCGTGTCGCCGATCAGGAAGTTGTCGCAGCACCAACTGTAGGTGCGCTCGGTGACGTAGGTCGGATGGCAGACCATGTTCATGTTCTTGCCGATGCTTAGGGTCTCGTCGTGCCGGATGAGCGGCCGCTCGACCATGTCGTAGCCCTGGCCGTGCGAGTGCAGGCGCTTTTCCTCGGGGCGCTTGTTCTTCTTCATGAAGGCATTGTACTCGGCGAAGATCTCGCTGCACTTCGCGCCCGGCTTCATCATGGCCAGCGTGAACTTCTGCGCCTCGAGCACGAAGGCGAATTCGTCCTTCATCTCCTGCGAGGCTTTGCCAAGCACGCACGTGCGGCCGAGCTCGGTGTAGAAGCCGCCCGGCCCGTTGTTCTCGATCAAGAGGGTGAACTGATCGCCTTCGCGCAGCACGCGGTTCTGCTGGTAGCGGTTGGCGAATACGGCGGCCGTGCCGACCGGGCCCGAGCCGGCGAGAAACAGGCCCTGTTCGCTGCCGTACTTGTGGCCGGCGTGCTCGGCGACCGCGGCGACCTCGAGCTCGCGCATGCCGGGCTTGACCGAGGCGAAAGTTTCCTCCATCGCCTTGTCCTGCAGGGCGGCGGTGCGCCGGATGCATTCGAGCTCCTCGGGGCTCTTGACCGCCTTGATGCGGTCGACCATGTCGGAGGCGTCGACGAACGTCGCCTTGGTGAACTTGCGCTGGAGGTAATCGCCGAGCGCGAAAGACATCGCCGCGCGCCCCAAAAGGCCGATCGTCCCGCCGGAATAGCCCGAGAGCGCTTTTTCCGCGAGCTCGGCGTCGTACTCCGCCGTATACGGGCAGGAGGCGTAGGAAGGCATGCCCATGAAGCGCGCGGTGCCGCGGCGCACGCCGTCGCCCTGCGGAGGAAACTCGCGCACCACGCCCATCGGGCCCTGGCCGATCACGCTCATGCGCTCGTCCTTCGGGAAGACGACGGTGACTGGATAGCCGTTGGTGGCGGGGACGTCGGTGAAGTACTTGACGTAGCCGCCCATCCAGTCGTTGTTCGACTGCATGATGAGCGCGTCGATCTTGTGCTCAATCATCACGGCGCGCACCGCGGCCCAGCGGCGCTCCAGCTCCGCGGTCGAGATCGGGTGATTGATGCGTTCGGATGCTTCAGCCATGGGTTCTCCGGCTCAGGGCGCGATGCGAACTTAATGCAATTTCCCCTCCTCGTCGAGGAGGGGTGCCCCGAAGGGGCGGGGTGGTAGTGCGCGCCCCGTCAAACCACCCCGGCGCTTTCGCGCCACCCCTCCTTGTCCAAGGAGGGGATCCTTACTCAGCTACCGTTTCACCACATTGATCATGCCCTTCAAGTCCCCGGCGAGGTACTTGCGCAGGTTTTCCTCGATCACGGGAAGCGCAAAGCGCGGATAGCCGTCGAAGAACCCGCCCTGGTGCTGGGTGACGATGACGTTCTCCATGTCCCAGAAGGGCGAGTCTTCGGGCAGAGGCTCCTTGGCGAACACGTCGAGCGCGGCGCCGGCGATCTTCTTTTCCCTGAGCGCGCGAAGGAGTGCGTCCTCGTCCACCACGCCGCCGCGCGCGAGGTTGACGAAATACGCTCCCGGTTTCATCGCAGCGAAGATTTTCGCATCGACGATGTTTTTTGTCTCCGGCGCGTAGGGCGTCAGGAGCACGAAGAAGTCGAGCTCTCGCACCGCCTGCTCCAACGTGTCGCGATGAGCCATCCGGTCGAAGCCTTCCATCTGGCGCGGCGCGGAGGTGATTCCCACGACGGCCATTCCCAACGCCTTGCACTTCGGCGCGAGCTCCCGCGCGATCGTGCCGACGCCGAAGATGCCGACCGTCTTCCCCTTGAGCAGTTTCACTGGAAAACGGTCCCACTTGCGCTTCGCCTGCTGGCGCATCGAGCGCGGCAGGTCGCGCGCGAGCGAAAGCATTGCCATGAGCGCCGCTTCCGACACCGGGGCGCCGTGAAAGCCCTGCATGTTCGTGAGAAGGACGTCGCGGCGCAATCCCGGCTGGTCGGCGATCCCGTCAACACCCGTGCCCAGGGCCTGCACCCACTTGAGGTTCTTCGCCTTCTCGAACACGTGGTTGGTGACGTGTGGCCCGAAGGTGATGAGCACCTCCGCCGCGCCGATGTGGGGATCGACCTTGCTGTGATGATCGACCATGTCGAGCTTGACCTCGGGGAAACGCGTCCCGATGTGATTGAAGTACTGCATCCGCACCGGCTCCGGAAGGGTGAGCACGATCAGGACGTTCGTCACGGCGCAAGCGGGATCGTCAGGCGACGGATGCCGGAGCGATCGCCAGCTCCGGCATGACGTGCCTGGCGAAAAGATCCACCGAGCGCAGCGACTCGTCGACCGCCATGTCGCCGAAGGCAAAGCGCGATAGGACATAGTTGACGCCGCTTTGCGCCGCTTGGCGGGCGATCGCATCGCGCACCGTTTGTGGCGACCCGGCGATCGCCTGCCCGCTCGCCACGATTCCGTCGAAGTCCTCGGAGTAGGCGATATTCTTCGGCAAGGGGATGTTGCGCCTTCGCCAGAGGCTCGTGAAATTGGCGAACCAGCGCCGGTAGGCGCGCCGCCCGAGCTCCATCGCCTCGCGGTCGGTTTCGGCGATCACCATGTGCCGGTTCATTCCCATGAGCGGAATGCGCGCCGGGTCGCGGCCGAGCTTCGCCCACTCGGCGCGGTAGCGCTCGGTGATTGCGCGCACGGCGCCGGCGGGAAGGTTGGTGACGACGTTGACCCCGGTGCGCGCCGCCCATTCGGTGCTCTCCGCGTTGAAGACGCCGTACCACAGCGGCGGATGCGGCTTCTGCACCGGTTCCAGGATGATGGGTACGTCGTCGAATTGGTAGTACTCGCCCTGGAAGCTCACGCTTCGCGAGACCAGCGCTTTCATCACGATCTGGTAGGCCTCGAGATACATCGCCTGCGAATTCCCGGGATCGACGCCGAACGAGGCGATCTCGAGCGGCGAGACGCCGCGGCCCACGCCGAGCTCGAGCCTTCCGCCGCTCAACTGGTCGAGGGTGCAGATCTCCTCGGCGAGGCGCAAGGGGTGGTAGAGCGGCAGCGTATAGACCAGCGGACCCAAGCGCAGGCGCTTGGTGCGCTGCGCCGCGAGCGCCAGAAAAATCGAAGGCGAGGGCGACATCCCGAGCGGCGTCGAGTGGTGCTCGGCGACGTGCAGCGCGTGGATGCCGATCCGGTCGTAGGCTTCGGCGAGCCGCAGCCGGTCTTCGAAGAGCTCCGCGAGCGGCTGACCGCTCGAGTCCATGTGGTCGAAAACGCCGAATTTCATCTATTCCTTCTCCCGCGCCGACATGTTAGCAAACCGGGGAGGGACCCGATTTTTCAATGCACCATCGTTCACGTCTTGATCAAGCGAAGATCGGTTTCGAATTTCTGAGGCTTGCCGATCCTGATTCGCCGAAAATCCACATGCAGCGGATTGAGCAGATAGTTGGTCTCGACGGGAATGACCGCGCTCGGGACGGCGAGCACCGCGGCGCTCCGCTTCCTGGCCCACTCGGTTCCGATGGCCTGAAGCTTCTCGCGGGCTGCGGGTTCGCGCCAGTCCAAAGGAAGCTCCGCAAGCTTGATACGCTCGATCGTCAATCCCTTCGGGATGCGCGCCTCGATCATGACGTAGCGCGCTCGAAGGGGCTCGTCCTGGACCAGCATTTCGAGCATCGCCAGGGATTGGGTTCCCGCCGTGTACACGAGGGAAACGCCCTTGCGGTTCCAGCGGCCTCCGTAGAGGCGCGCGCCCTCGCCGGAGAACGCCGACCTGGCGAATCGGGCGGTGACCAACCGCCATACGCTCAGCATCGCCGCTGCCGGGAGGGAAGAAAGGGCCTCCGCCGTCTAGGCGAATACCCCGTGCTCGATCCGCCCCAGCGTGTCGAGGACGCTCTCGGCCCCGATGTCGGTATCCAGCAGGCTGAGCGGCGTCGCTCCCGACAAAGCCGAATTAGGGGACTTGAGCCAGTGCAGAGCGGCTTGCGGGTCCTCGAAGACCTCGCCGGCCCTCCCGACCGCTCGAGCCAGCCGGAGCAGCTTGGCGGACTCCTCGCTCGTCAGCACGCCTTCGCGCTTGCGGCGGGCGAGGGTGCGTTCGGGAATGCCGAGGGCCCGGGCAAGCTCCGCCTGAGACACCTGCATCGCCTTGAGCAGGGATTCGACCGCGGCAGCCGGAATCCCCTTGCGGATCACCTCGATCCAGTCGAGCGCCGTACGAGGCCTGGCGCGCAGCACGTTTCGGCCGCCGAGCAGGTTCTCCACGGAGCGATTCGTTTCCCGGACCAATGCGGCGGAGCCGGCCATGAGTGGTTTCCTCGTATGCCAATTGGCAGATAGTATAGTCAATTGTGGCTGACGCCGCCAGATGCGCGTCGCGACGTACAATGAACGCCGTCGTCCCGTCGTTCCGGCGGCAAGGAGCACAGCGTGAACAAACCCGAACGCATTCCCCAGGCCGCAGCGGAGGAGTTTTTGGTCGGCGGCGTGAAGATGCCGCGGCCTTTCCGCATCCGGCGCCTCGGCCACTTCGGCGTGAACGTCGCCGATCCCGAGAGGAGCAAGGACTTCTACTGCCGCCTGCTCGGCTTCCGCGTCTCCGACCCGCTCGACTTCGGCGAGCGCGTGCCGCCCGAGCAGCGGGGAAAGGTGGGCCCGACGGTCGGCTATTTCTCGCGCCACGGCACCGATCACCATTCGTTCGTTTTCTTCCCGCGACGGATACTGGAAGCGATCAATCCGCACGCGCGCACGCCAAGCGGCACGGTGAACCAGATCACCTGGCAGTGCGGGTCGCTGCAGGAAGTGTCGGACGCGTTCGACTGGTTCGAGAAGCGCGGCAAACCTATCCGCCGCGCGGGCCGCGACCTGCCGGGATCGAACTGGCATTTCTACCCGCCCGATCCCGACGGCCACACTAACGAGCTCTACTACGGCATCGAGCAGATCGGCTGGGACGGATATTCCAAGCCGCGCGAGATGTACGGCGTGCGCTACACCAAGCCGCCGAAATTGCCGCACAAGTCCGAGTACGCTGAAGTGATGCAGGCGACGAAGGACGGGATCCCGATCGAGAAGGGGCTGCGCGCGAGCGATTCGGGCGGCGAGGAGAAGTACGACGTCGGCGGGATTTTGCTTTCGCGGCCGTTCAAGATCCAGAAAATCGGGCCGGTGCGCTTGTTCGCCGAGAACATGGAAGCGATGGTGGGTTTCTACCGAGACGACCTGGGGTTTGCCGTCACCGAGGAAGTGAAATACAAGGGGCACCGTTGCGTGTACCTGCGCGCCAACACCGAGCACCACAGCATGGCGCTTTATCCGGTGAAACTGCGCGAGGAGCTGGGGTTGAGAGCCGACACCACGCTCATGTCATTCGGACTGCAGCTCGGCAGCTACCAGCAACTGCGCGACGCGATCGCGTTTTTGAAATCAAACGGCGTCACCATCAAGTACCTACCGCCCGAGCTGTTTCCGGGCATCGACTACTGCGCCTTCGCCATCGACCCGGACGGCTTCGCGTTCCAGCTGTACTACTACATGGAGCAGGTCGGCTGGGACGGGAAGCCTCGGCCTGCAGCGCTGCGCCAGAAAACCGACTACTGGAAATGGCCGGAGGCGGTGGAGGGGCAGAGCGATACGTTTTTGGGGGAGCCGTTCTTGGGGCCGTTGGGGTAAGGAAGTAGAGCAACGGGCTTTAATCCGTTGGTCGACGACTGATACCAATCCACAAGACATGACTAGTCCGGTTCTCTATTCGGTCAACCCGTGGATCGCGCACGAGCTTGCAATGAAATACAGGGGCGGAAAGCACCTTGTTTGGTGCAGCGAATACTACGACCCGACCACCGCCGCCACGACCTCAGCTGGGGCGTCGATTGCACCCAGCTCTAGCCCGAAGGGGCTCTTCGACCAGCTCAAGAGCGATTGCGACCGAGAAGACGCCCACAGCTATTTAATAAAGGGGTACCGAAAGACGTTCTCCCGTTTGGCGGCAGAATGGCTCGCGGTTGGCGAGATTCTGCGGGACCAGCACGACGAGATATTGGCCACTGTCAAAGCCCGCAGCTGGCGCATATGGCGGCCGCTGCTCTATATTATTCCCCGTCATACTATTGAAGCTGCAGGGCGATTGGAGCACGTTCCCCGCAAACAGCGTGCAGCATATGGACCTGAACTCCGAATTTCCGACCTCCAACCGCACGAATTCGATATCATTGAGGTGCCTTTCCGATGATCTCCGCCCTTCGACAATTTGATGATGTCACCGCTGCTGGAATCCTAGCCCGCGCTGCATTGGCGCTTGACGACAACCCGGCAGGAACCTACCGTCTTCCCAACGAAGAATCCTTACGAGAAGCAGTCATCGCCGAAGCTCGGCGCGCACACGGAATAAACGCTCAGGACGTGAGCCAGCGAACGCTGGAGCGCATCGGAGAGATACTCGACATTGAGCGCGAAAACCTCATCGCGCCCACTGATCCCAAGCCCGCGCTAGAACGCCTTTCCACACGTGGAGAACTCCCGTCCGACCTCTTCAAGATCGAAATAATTCAGCCAATTGCGGATTTCCACGGTCGGAAATTTGCGACCGAAAAAAAGCTAATTGAAGAAACTGTACGCACTCCAGATCGAGAGCAGCATTACGGTCCCCCTACCAGACCAGGCCAACCGTTCCTGATTTCACTGTTTGCTAGGGAATATCGCAATAGGTACCCCTTGCGAACTTTCACCATGTTGGTCGCAGGCCAGCGTCAGCGCAGTAGTCTAAAGCTCGACATACACCAAGCGTGGCGTGTCTATCCATCTGAAGTTGATCTGGCGGACACAACATCACTGGTAGATGTGTTGCACCGATTTTCCGACAAATTTGGTGCCGAGATGACTCTCGGTGATCAGCGAGGACACTTTATCTTGGCCGCGGCGCTCCCAAAGGGAAAGCCACTATCCGCCTCTTGGGCTCTTTTGGAAGGTGAGCCAAAGCGGATCGGAAGGCGTGAAAATCGTCAGATTACCGTTACTTGCTTTACACAACCCGATCCGCGCGGCGAAACAATTCAGGCTGCGTTAGCGGTTGCAATCGATCTCAACCGATATAGGCGCGTGCTTGAATCGAAAGGATATTGAGACTCCTCCACAAACTGCTTCCTCCCACTAGCGTGGGTCGCAAAACCAGGCCCGCAGACCGACCGCGCCCGCGAGATGATCAAGGCCTTCATCGCGCGTAGTATTAAAGTTGGGAGTCGCGCGGTTTAGTGCTCAGGCGGGATAGCCAAGCACCGCACGTCTCCGCGATCTTGTTTAGCACGTCCTCGTCCGATCTCCCCGAACTCTTGAGCACATGGAAGCTGTGATCGGCGCCTTCCAGCCAGTGCATCGTCCATCGTTCGGTCAAGCGATCGACGACGCGTTCCATCAAATCGCGCCGGCATAGAGCGTCGCGGGTGCCGTTCAGGCATAGGACGGGCACGTTGATCCTCGCGAGGTGCGCGTCGCGAGGTTCTTCCGGCCTCCCTGCCGGATGCAGGGGATAGGCGAGGAGCAGCAGGCCGTCGCAGGGAAATCCGTCCGCCGCGAGCATCGAAGCCACTCGTCCGCCCATCGAGCGTCCACCGAGGATGAGGGTCTTCGGCCCGATCTCGCGGCGGGCGTGCGAGGCCACGGCGGCGATGCATTCCTTCAAGCGGGGCATAGCGTCCGGGCGGCCGACCTTTTTCTCTCGGTAGAGGAAGTTGAAGCGAACGACGTGAAACCCGCGCCGGCGCAGGTGCTCGCTCACTCCAAGCACACCGCGGTCGGCCATGTGGCCGCCGGCGCCGTGCGCAAAGACGAAGAGCGCGCCGCTGGAAGATGCGAGCGCGGGCTCGAAGACCGCGGAGGTTTCCGCTTCGCCGACTCCGACCCGCCATTCACCCGCCGCCGGCGTGCTCACGGCAGGTGCATCCAAGCGAACTCTAGAACTCCCTGCCGAGTTTCCGGTCGAGCGAATAGCGCCCGCCGCCGCCGATCACGAAGGCGATGCACACGAGCATGAGCAGCAGCGCGAACTCAATGCCGCGGGCGGTCCAGAAATAGCCGTTGTTCCACTGGATGAGGAAGGTGATCACCGCCATTTGGATCGCGAGCGCGAACGCGACCGGGCGCGTGAAGAGGTAGCCGAGCGGCGCGAGCCGGCGGTACAGTCCCGCGAGCCCGGGGAAGACGAGCCTGCGCTCGTCGATGGTGGAGCTCTCGTCGATCATGTTCTTCTCCCTTCAGATTTCCTTGCCGATCAGCCGGTCGAGCGAATAGTGCCCGCCGCCGCGAAGAAGAAAAGCCAGCGTGAGGCCGAAGAGGAACAGCGGGTACTGGACGCCGCCGCGGCCCCACAGCCAGCCCTTGTCGATGTGCACTCCGAAGATGAAGACGAGCAGCTCGATCGCGAAGAGCAGCGCCACGGGGCGCGTGAACAACCCGAGCACGAGCATGACGCCGCCGACAAGCTCGAGCACGCCGATGCCGTAGGCCCACGCGAGCGGGGCAGGGTAGCCCCAGGCAACAAAGGCCTTGCCCGCGACGGAGGAAGCCGCGCCCCCTAAGAACAGCTTCTGCACCCCGTGCGGCACGAGGATCGCGCCGGTGCAGATGCGCACCAAGGCGTATCCGAAGGGCGCGGCGGGCCCGTAAATGCGCGCGAGGAACGGGATGAAGGGTTTTCCGGTCTCGGCTTGCACGCTCGACATGTTGACTCCTCCTTCAACTGGGACCGGCGGCTGGGTGCAACAAAACTATAGCACCGCTCCGGCGCAAGAACACGCCGATAGCCATGACATACTTACGCCATGGACCGCCTCATCGCCGAATACGGCCTCGCGCTCGTCTTTGGCAACGTGCTGCTCGAGCAGCTCGGGTTGCCGATTCCGGCGATCCCGACGCTCGTCGTCGCCGGCGCCCTGGCGGCGGAGGGCGAATTGTCGCCGGCGGCGATTTTCGGCACGGCTTTCGTCGCCTGCATGATCGGCGACACGGTCTGGTATCTCGCGGGCCGGCGCTGGGGCCGCCGTGTGATGGCATTCCTGTGCCGCGTGTCGCTCTCGCCGGATTCCTGCGTGCGCCAGACCGAGGTGCGCTTCGGGCGCTGGGGAGGGCTGACGCTGGTGCCGTCGAAGTTCATCCCGGGCCTTTCGACCATCGCGCCGCCCCTTGCGGGTGCGATGCGCGTGGGCTGGCCTTCGTTTCTCCTCTTGAACGGCCTGGGGGCGGCGATCTGGGCCGGCGTCGCGATCGGTGCGGGGATGCTGTTCCACACTGGGATCCACGAGTTCATCACACGCCTCGAGGACCTCGGTACGCTCGCACTCGAGGCGATCGGCCTGCTCCTCGCCGGCTACATCGCGCTGAAGTGGTGGGAGCGGCGGCGGTTTTACAAGATGCTGCGCATCGCGCGCATCGGCGCCGGGGAGCTGCGCGCGCTCATCGACGGCGGCAAGCGCCCGGCGATCGTCGACGTGCGCTCGCATAGCGTCCGCAAGCTCGACCCGCGCTTCATCCCCGGGGCGCTCGCGATGGACGTCGCCGACGTCGACGCGCGGCTCGAGGAGCTGCCCACGGACCGCGAAATCGTTTTCTACTGCACCTGCCCCAACGAAGCCTCGGCGGCGCAGGTCGCAAAGAAACTGATCGGCCTGGGCTACACCAGGGTGCGGCCGCTCCACGGCGGGCTGGACGCCTGGATAGCAGCCGGCTACGAGGTCGAGCATCGGGCCGCGGGCTCGGCGCAACGGTAGTCTGAACGGTAGGAGTTGTGTCGCGAGCCGGCGCGGACGGACATGCGTCGCGTTTTGACCTGGATCAAGATGCTTTGCGCCGTCTCGCGGTACGTTCATTTCAAGTACGCGGACTACCTAAGGAAATCAAATGGAATCCCCGCTTTTTTCCGGCCTGTTCGATCTGCCCTGGTGGGGGCATGTCGCGGTCGCCCTGGTGCTGACGCACATCACCATTGCCGCCGTGACCATATTCCTGCACCGCCATCAGGCGCATCACGCGCTCGATCTGCATCCCCTCGTCAGCCATTTCTTCCGGCTGTGGGTCTGGCTCACGACGGGCATGGTGACCAAGGAATGGGCTGCGGTCCACCGCAAGCACCACGCCAAATGCGAGACGCCGGAGGACCCGCACAGCCCGCAGATCCTGGGGCTCAACCGCGTGTTGTGGGGCGGCGTTTTTCTCTACGTCAAGGAGGCCAACCGCCCCGATACCCTCGAGCGCTACGGCCACGGAACCCCGGAGGACTGGCTCGAGCACAATCTGTATTCGAAGTTCAAGATCCTCGGGCTGACCCTGATGGGCGTCGTCGACGTCGTCCTGTTCGGAATCGTTCCGGGCGCGCTGATTTTCGTTACGCAAGTCGCGTGGATCCCGTTCTGGGCCGCGGGCGTGATCAACGGCATCGGCCATTACTGGGGCTATCGCCATTGGCCCACACCCGATGCGAGCACCAACATCGTGCCGTGGGGCATCCTGATCGGCGGCGAGGAGCTGCACAACAACCACCACGCGTACCCCACGTCGGCGAAGCTCTCGAACAAGTGGTATGAGCTCGACGTCGGCTGGCTGTATATCCGCATTCTCGAAGCGCTGGGGCTCGCCAAAGTCAAACACGTCGCGCCGATTCCGCATTTCGTCGCGCCCAAGCCGGCCGTGGATCCCGATACCCTGCATGCGGTCATCTCCTGCCGCTACGACGTGCTGGCGAAGTACGCGCGGTCGCTGAAGCGCATCTATGCCGAGGAACTCGGCAAGCTGCGCCGGAATTCGCCGCAGGACGCGCGCGCTTTGCGGACCCTCAAGCCCTGGCTGAATCGCGACGACAAGATGCTGCGCGAGCCCGAGCGCGCGTGGCTCGCCGCAGTGTTGCCGAAGTCGCGTGCACTGCAGATCATGGTTGCAATGCGCCGCGAGCTGGCCGCGCTGTGGGGGCGCTCCACCGCCTCGCGCGAGCAACTCGTCAGGCAACTGCAGGACTGGTGCCGGCGCGCGGAGGCGAGCGGGATCGGTCCGCTGGTCGAGTTCTCGCAGCGCTTGCGCTGTTACGCCTGCTGAACCCCCGCTTGCAGAAACTCCATCGACTCGTCGAGGAAAAGAAGATCGCCGGCATCTGCGCCGGGCTCGGGGAATACTTCGATCTCGACCCCGTTTTCTTTCGTCTGTTCTTTCTCGTCTCACTCCTCTTCGGCGGACTCGGAGCGGTGGCTTATCTCATCCTGTGGATCTTGGTCCCGGAGAAGACCGGCGCGCAGAGCGAGCCCCGCCCGGTCAGGCTTTTGCGGCTGTCGAATTCCGATCGCAAGATCGCGGGCGTGTGCGGCGGTCTCGGAGCCTGGCTGGAACTCGATCCCGTCCTTTTCCGGGCGGCGTTCGTCGTGCTCGCCTTGGTGTGCGGCCTGGGAATCCTCGCCTACATCGTGATGTGGCTCGTGATCCCGCGTGCGTTGAGGGAGCCCCAGGCGAACGGCTGATTGCTTGGCGAGACCTCGCAGGATCAGGTGCGCGCGGCCCTCGAACCTCCGAGTGTGCCTACGGTTGATGTCTCTCAGTTCCAGAGACGTCGCGACGCCACGCGCGCCCCTTCGCCCAGAGCTTGGCCCACGCCACTGTCATCGGGATCTCGGCGTTGCCGGCAGTGGATGCGAAACCGCAGTCGTTCCCCACCATGATGTTCTCCCGGCCGGCCGCGTTGGCCCATCGCTCGATGCGGTCGGCAACGACCTCCGCGTGCTCCACCGTCACGTTCGAGTGCGTGACGGCTCCCGGGATCAGGATCTTCCCCTCGGGCGGCCGGACTTTCTGCGCGACTCGCCATTCGTGGTCATGGCGCGGGTTGGCCGCCTCGAAGGAATAGGCGCCCGCCCTGATGGTGAGGATCAGATCCATGATCTGCTCGAGCTGCAGGTCGCTCAAACGCGGGCCGAAATTGACGCCGTAGCACGTGTGGAACCGTATGTGCTCCTCGGGAAACCCGCGCAGCGCATGATTCAGGAATTCAATGCGCTTTTGCATCCAGCTGCGGTACTGCGAAAGATCCATGTCCCTGCGTCCATCCCAGGAGCTCACCAGCCGCGGATCGTCGATCTGGAGCAGCAGGCCTGCGTCTAGAATCGCCTTGTACTCGTGGCGCATCGCCTCGCCGTGCGCCTCGAAGTACTCCTCCTGAGAGCCGTAGTGCTCGTTTTGATCCACAGGAATGGGGCCGGAGGAGGGAATGAATCCCTCCTCGGCGCCCGCCGCCGCCATTGCCTGCTTGAGGTTCTCGATGTCGCGCTGCAAGGGCTTGTGGCCGACGTACCGAATCGGTCCGACGCACACACGCGGCGCCACCCGTACGGCATCTGCAAACGGGTTGTGCTCGAGCACGCCCCGGTAATAATCGGGAAACATCCCCGCGTCGCGACCGTCCGGCGCCACGGGTCCGGGCACCGGGATGCCGCCTTGCGGAACGCGCGCTTCAAATCCGCCGATACGCTCTGCGAGGTAGGCCCTGAAGCTCGGCTTGCTATATTCGCCGTCGCTGACGACGTCGATGCCTGCCTCGACCTGCTTGCGCACGATCTCGAAGACGTGCTTCCTGAGCGAGCGCTCATAGGCAGCTGCGTCGAAGGACCGGCCCTGTGCCTGCGCCCGCACCGCTTCCAGAATCTCGGGCGGCCGCGGCAGGCTTCCGGTGTGGGTCGTGCGGATGCGATCGATACTGCGCTTCATGCTGTTTGTTCGCCGGGCAGCCTACAATGAAAGTTATGTTAGCGCGTGAAACCATCGTCGGCTGACAAATCTGGAGGTCAACATGTCCGGTTTGATGTATCGATTGATACCGCTTTTGACGTCTGCCGCTGCCCTTGTCGCGGCAAGCGTGGTGCAGGCACAGACGAGCTATCCGGAGAAACCGGTTAGGCTCGTGGTCGGTTTCAGCGCGGGCGGACCGACCGATCTCCCGGCCCGATTCATCGCCGACAGGCTTGGATCGGCCCTCGGACAGCGCGTCGTCGTGGAGAATAGGACCGGCGCCGGTGGCCAGATCGCGACCCAGGACGTGCTTGCAAAGCCGCGGGACGGGTACAACCTGCTGCTCTGCACCCATTTCGAGTCCATCAACGCTGCGATCTACAAAAAGGTCGCGTACAAGCTCGGCGACATCGCCCCGATTAGCCAGATATCGCGGTATTACTACGGGGTTGCGATGACCCACTCGATACCCGCGCAGAGCTGGGACGCATTCATCGCGTACGCGAAGGCCAACCCGGGGAAAATCAACTACGGCATGGTCGGCCGCGGCTCGGCGCAGGAAATCCTCGCGCTCGAGATGGGCAAGCTGACCGGGATCGAGATGACCGGGGTGCCGTACAAGGGCGGGGCCGAGATCATGCCGGACCTGCTCGCAGGTCGAGTGCACATCTATGTTTCGCCGACGCTTTCGATCCTGCCTCAGTACAAGGGCGGCAAGCTCAAGATCCTCGCCGTCACCAGTCCGGAGCGGCTTGCAGTGGCGCCTGACACACCGACCCTGAACGAGAAGGGACTTCCCTTTGTCCGGTTCGGCTGGCTTGGTATCTGTGCCGGGTCGGGAACCGCGCAAGCCATCATCACTCTGCTCAATCGTCACATCACGGCGATCGTGAGCTCGTCCGAATACCGCGAGATGATCGAGAAGGCGGGCTCCATTCCGCTTTCGTCAACCCCCGAGGAGCTTGGGAAGATCCTGATCGATACGTACGAGCAGACGACAGGGATCAGTCGCGAATTCGGGTTGCAGTTCGACTGAGCTGTCCGTGAAGACGGATCGACTGTGACCGGAGACGCAGACAAGGACGCAGCCAAGGCGCCCGGCCGCCAGCGCATCGACAAGTGGCTGTGGGCGGCGCGCTTCTACAAAACGCGCAGCCTGGCGGCAAATGCGGTGGAGGGCGGCAAGGTGAAGCTCAACGGCGAGCGCGTGAAGCCGGGCAAGGAGGTCAAGCCGGGCGACGAGCTCGAGCTGCGCTCGGGGGAGCTGCAGTGGCTCGTCGAAGTGCGCGCCCTGCCGCTGCGCCGCGGTCCCGCGGCCGAGGCGGCGCTGCTCTATGCGGAGGGCGAGGAGAGCCGTGCGAGGCGCGAGCAGATGATCGCGATGCGCCGCGCCGGGCCGCATCCGGCGCAGGGCGCGCAGGGCCGGCCGACCAAGCGCGATCGGCGCATGATCCGGCGCTTTACCGGCGAGTAAGACTCGCGCGCGCCTTGCGGCGCCGTCGGGTGATTGCTAAACTGCAAACTCCCAATTTTGAAAAGGAGGTGATCCAATGAGAGACCAACAAGGCAGGACCGGCCTACAGGCCTCGAACAGCGGATCCATCCGTGGATTTGGGATGTCCGCCAGCCGTTAGGCCGGCGTGCCTTACAGCAGGACGACGCCCCGGGAAACCGGGGCGTTTTGTTTAAGGGTTTCAAGACTTCCTTGATCTTTTTCCGCTCGAGGACTAAAAGGACGCTGTGAGAACCGCATCGTTGATCGTCGTCCTGCTTGCCGGCTGCGTCACTGCGGGCGGTGAGCTTACCGAAGCCAGGGACAGCTGGCAGGGCGCCTCGTACGACGAGGTCGTGCTTCGCTGGGGCACTCCGGTCCGAAGCACCAAGCTCACCGACGGCCGCGACGTCTATACCTGGATGTCCGAAAGCTCGATCTCCCGCGGAGGGGTCTCACCCTCGATCGGAATCGGCGTCGGCAGCGGCGGCATGGTGGGCATCGGCACGGGCGTCATGTTCAGATCCGGCGGCGGCGAGCCTGTGCGCTGCGAACGCACGCTGATATTCAAGGACGGGCGCGTCGAGGAGCAGACCTGGCAAGGGCCCGACGAATACTGCAGGGATTTCCGCCGCAGCAACTGAGCTTCGCCAGCCCCGTGGGTCGCGCATGAAACTCCACCCGCACGACCTCGACAAGATCTCCGCCCTGACGCTTGAGCACTACGAACGGCGCGCCGAGGACTTCCGCGAGGGCACGCGCGATCACGACGTGAGCCAGAACGTCGCCGCGCTGCTCGCGCAACTCTCAGGCGAGCCGCCGTTCACGATTCTCGATTTCGGCTGCGGGCCGGGGCGCGACCTCAAGGCATTTTCCTCGCTCGGCCACGTCGCGATCGGGCTTGAGGGCGCCGCTCGCTTCGTCGCGATGGCGCGGGCCGACACGGCCTGCGAGGTGTGGCAGCAGGATTTCCTCAAGCTCGATTTGCCGGATGCGCGCTTCGACGGCGTGTTCGCCAACGCCGCGCTGTTTCATGTCCCGTGCCAGGAGTTGCCGCGCGTGCTGGGGCAATTGCGCGCCACGCTGAAGCCCGGCGGCGTGCTCTTCAGCTCCAACCCGCACGGCGGGAACGATGAAGGCTGGAACCGCGGGCGCTACGGCGCATACCACGATCTCCAGGCGTGGCGCCGCTGGATGTCGGAGGCGGGGTTCGTCGAGCTGGAGCACTACTACCGGCCGCCCGGACTGCCGCGCGAGCAGCAGCCCTGGCTGGCGAGCGTGTGGCGCAGACCGGCGTCTTCTTAGCTTCCTGCGGTCACCGGCTGCTAGACGCGCTCGAACACCATGAGGGTGTTCTGCGTCGGATCGCCTTTCTGCAGAAGTTTTCTACCGTCGTTCCGGAAACCGCGCGCCTCCAGGTAGGCGAGGAGTTGCTCCAGCGATGTGAAATGACGCAGCTCCGCCTGGTTGACCTGCCACGCCGTGCCGAGTCCCATGTTGAACACGTCGTGCGCCAGGGCAACCATCCTGTTCATCGCAGATGAATGCACGTCGTGGTCGCGCACGATCATCCGGCCACCGGGGCGCAGCACCCGGTGCAGCGATACAACGAAGGGATCGAGCTTGGGTAATGGCGCATGGTGGAAGCCGATGTAATTGGCAATCACATCCAGGCTGCGGTCGGGTACCTCCGAACGCGAGACGGGCGCATAGTCGTTCATCGGTACGAAACGCCCCAGTTTTGCAATCCCACCACGCTCCACGATGTCCGTCGGCGAGTATCCAGGCGCATTGTCGTGCAAGAGCACCAAATCACCCTTGATCTCGAGTTGCGATTTGAGGCGGCCGACGTACCGGCCTGTGGTGCCGATCTCCAGATAACCGTTGATCGAGCGCCTCGCGCCGAGGAGATCGAGCGTTTGCGCGACCATTTCGTCCTTCTGCTTCGACAGCGCCGGCAACGCGTAGCGAACTTCCGCTAGAAACGGCTTGATCTCCGGAAGCCGGGACCGCACCAATGCATAGATCTCGCGGTCGGTCTTTCCGGCCGTCGCAGCCTCCTCGATCAGCCGGTGAAGCGGCTCCTCAGGGAAAACATGAAAGACGTTGGTCAGAAAAAGCAGAAACTCGGCTTTGAGCCGGGGATCGCGATAAATGGCCTTGAAGTTCGATGAGCCGGTGAGCGCGTGCACATTGAAGTCGCCGCCTCCCGTCCTTGCCGCGGCCAAAACGCTGCGCGGCGGCGCGTCCATTCCGAATCCACGGTTGGCCGCCATGGCGGCAGCGAACAAACCTGCCAGCTTAAGTAGTTGCCTTCGATCCGAGTTCATTGGGAAACCTCAATAGTCGTAGATATGGTCGATAGTCAGACCGTTGCCGGTCAACTGAGTCTCGCGCAGTAATGTGATCAGATCCCGCGTCGGCACGCGCATGGCGACTCGCTTCCTGGAATCGTCGGTCGGCAGGGGGAGCGCGTAGACCAGCGTACCGCTGTTACCCTCGTAGCGCCATGGGCGCGGTGCCACGCCGGTCACGAGGATGCTGCCGTTGCCTGCGATTTCCGGCAGTTCAATATGCACTCCAGAGCGCGCGAGCGCCAGCATGACGTCTCTGAAGGCATCGTACCTAGGGGTCGCCGCGAGCGCGTGCGCATCGTCGAGCTTTTCGACGATCTTGAATCGCGTGTCAACCGCCGCCGCTTCGGCGGCGCCCGGGCCGGCGACCACCATCAGCAGCTTGTCGGCCTCCGCGTCGTACACCGCACCGGAGCCGACCGCGATCAGCCATCCATACAGGGATTTCACCCCAAGCTCGAAACTCATGATGAGCCTGCGTTCCCATTTGCGGATCACACCGTTTCCCCACAACGGCGTCTCGCTCCACAAACCGGCCAGCTTGCTCCGGAAGCCGTATTCGTACCAGGGACGCAGGTGCGTGAAGTCCGCATACTCCTTCGCGACCCGATACGCATAGCGGTCCTCGTCCACCTGCCGGTTGCCGGCAAGCCATTCCGATACCCGGCCGACCGTGTTCTCGTAGAGCCCTTTCAGGGTGTATTCGACCGAGTAACTCACGCCGATCACCCATAGCATCAGCTTGTATCCCCAGTTCGTCGGATACGCGTTGCCCGTCAGACGGTTTGCCTCGATGTAGTTGGTCCAGTACTGCCCGATTGCGGAGGCATACGGGAAGGAGGAAGGCAGGTGCTTCTCGAGATGGTCGGCGAACTCGTCGTAGCTGTAGACGATGTACCACTCGGGATGACTTAGATAGGTCTGGCCGCCATCGCGCAGATAGCCGGCGCGCTGGTGCAGCTTTTCGCGCACTTCAGGTGCAAGGGCCTTGCGCGAAGACCCGGGAGGTGCGTAGTACTTGTCCCAGAGCTTGTTGCGAAAACGGTTCTCGGGATCGAGCTTCTTCTTCAGCCGAAAAAACTCCGGTGAGCGGGGGTAGGCCCTGAGAAACTGCTCTTCCGTCGCATGAGGCTGGTAGGGCAGATAGTACGAACCTCCAACGCTCAGCACTGCGTCCACGAGTTCCCGGGTCCAAATCGCCACTTTTTTCCGCGACTCGGCGTCGGTATCCTGCTTGTAGTAGAGGACGAACGCGAACACCTCCTCGCGCGCCCAGGCGAGCAATGCGCCTGGGTCCTTGTGGGCGTGGCGGATGGAGACGTTTATGACATTTACGTCCCGCGAGCGCAGCACGCCCCGCATCATCGGAATGAATTCGTCGAAGCGAGCGACCGGAACGAAATATTCCTGCAGAACGTAGGTCGAGTCCTCGCGCGATGACGGCTCGAGCTCCGCGACGTCATAACTCGCTTCGTAGTTGCGCCAGTACACGCTCTCGCGCGCGAAACGCAGCGGGTCGATGACGTATTCACGGAAATCCTTTCCGAACGGCGATTCAGAGGTTATCCAATAGGCGAATCGGTCGAGCCGGTAGGAGCGGTCCTTTGGCACGAGGCGCTCCTTGAGCGTCACCGGCTTGTCGGTCTTGAGGTAGGACACCGCGCGAACGGTATCGTACTCGTCCGGGTAGATGTCGCCATTGTGGAACACCGCCGATCGCGAATCCCTGATGTTCTTGAAGAAGTACTCCCTGTATCGCGCGATCGGCATCTTTTCGGCCTTGCGCTCCACCCTGACGTTGTCCTCGAGCTGCAATATTGCCTCGGTGATTACGCCCAGACCGCCGTACCCGCCGATGACTCCATAAAAGATGTCGGGCCTCGTCTTCGGACTTGCTTCGACCAACGTGCCGTCCGGCAAGACCACGCGCAGCCCCTTGACGGAATGGATCAACGGCCCCGAACCTACGTAGCGGCCGTGCACGTTGACCGAAAGCGATCCGCCGACGGTGAAATTCGAGTATGTCTGCATGATCATGATCGACAGATCGTGCGGGTCGATGTGCTCCTGAATTTGCCGCCAGCGGGCGCCGGCCTGTACGGTGATGGTCTTGTCGGCCTTGGAAAAATCCAGGATCTTGTTGAACTGACGCATGTCGATCTGCAATGTTCGCTCGGTCGCGGTCTGGCCGCCCATGCTGTAGCGTCCGCCGCCGATCGAAATGGGACCCTTGTGGGTCCGCGCCGCCCGCACGATCTCTTCGGTCGTCGTGGGGGTGATGATCTTCTCCACCTCGATCGGATTGAGCTGGGTGACGTCGTTGATGATCGGCGGACCGCTCGGCCGCTCGACGGTGGTTTTTGAGACACCCCACAGCGTTGCCCCGGCGGAGAGGGCCAGTACGGCGGCGACAAGAAGGCCGACGGCTTTTGTGGCAGTCTTGAGGCGCATCCGCAGCATGTATGTGGGCCTCGCTCGTCGCGAGGTGGGTTCGGATCTATCCGGCGACCAGGGACTCGGTCGCCCGTACGCGACTTTGCCATAGAGGCGATAGGAGAATCAACCTCCAGACTGCCGGATGCGTGCCTTGGCTTCGTTCGGACCCCAGGCGCTCCAACGTCTGGGTTCCTGGCGCAATTGGAGGATCAAATGGGGTACGAGTTCGTCCCGGGTGCTTCGGCTCATCACAAGATGGCAGCGGAGCTGATTTTCGACAGCGCGGAAGATATGTGTTTGTTCCTCTTTCATAGCCGCGATCAGACTTTGAGAAGTCTCCGCCGCCTTTGCCGACACCCGGACGGCCATTTCGGTTACGAGCTGACGACCATTGCCGTGAGTGACGACAGACCGTGCGGATTGGTGTTGGGGTACGACGCTGAAACATACAGGGCGCAACAATTTTGGGGAAGCCTTTGGATGCTATTTGCGACCCCACCCTCCCTGTGGTGGCACCTTGCTGCACGAGTCGGCCCGGTCGTCGATCGTTATCTCCCCAAGATTGAAGCCGATGTCTATTACATCAGCAATTTCGCCATTGCCGAGGGGCAGAGAGGGAAGGGTTTGGGGAAAATGCTGCTGGCGTACGTCCTCGCGAAGGCCCGCAGCAAAGGATTCAAGCGTTGCCAGCTCGATGTGTCCGAAAAAAAAATGAGAGCGCGAACATTCTACAAGCGTGAAGGCATGGCGGAACTCTTTGCCACCGATCATCGAGATCTGAGGGAAAAGTTCAATCTTCCGAACCTGGTGGGAATGTCGATCGCACTCTAAGAAATACTTCGACCGGCGGCTGCCAGCGCGCGCTTCCTCATGCGCGCCAGCACCACCGCGAGCGCGACGCCGACGACGCAGAAGGCGCTCGTTCCGAGAAAACCCAGGGTGAAGGCGCCGGCGGTGTCCTTCACCACGCCCAGCGCATAGGCGAAGATGAGCGCGCCCAGGTTGGCGAACGTGTTCCCGAACCCGGCGGACATGCCGGCGACGCGCGGCCCGAGCACCTCGACCGGCACGTAGAACAGCGGCCCGAAATAGAACTGCACGAATATCGAATTGACCGCGACCACGAGCACCAGCAGCGGAATCGAGTCCACGACCACGAGCAGCGCGGACGTGCAGGCGAGAACGGCGAGCGCCCCGCCGATCACGAGCGGCGGGTTCCTCAGGCGGTCCGAAGTGTAGCCCCCCAGCGCGTTGGACGGCCCGGTCAGCGCGAAGCCCATCGCGGTGATGAATCCCGCGGCCTGGAGCGATAGACCCCGGTCGGACACGAGGAGGGAGGGCAGCCAGAAATTGAACGAGGTGGTGACTCCGAAGCGAATGAACTGGATGCCCGCGCAAACCCACATGATCGGGTAGCGGAAAAGCTGGAGCGCATCCAGCATCCCCACCGGGTGCTTCGGCCCCGCGGCGGGCTTCTCCTTGCCGAAGGCGAGATACACGAATGCGGCGCACACGCCCAGCGCCGCGAAGGCCATGAACGGCGGCCGCCAGCCGTAGTGGACCACGAGGAACGGCCCGATGAGCGACAACAGGACGTTCCCCGAGACCCCGCCGATCACATACACGCCCATCGCGGTCGCCTTGCGGTCCGAAGGGAACCACGAAGCGACGAGCGTCAGGCCGGGCGCGAAAATCATCGCACGGAACACGCCTGAGACGACCTGATTCGCGAGTGCGCCCGGATAGGACTCGATCATCCCGAAGTTGAGCGACAGGAGCGTCGAGCCGAGGATGCCGATGAAGAACACGCGCTTGGGTCCGAAGCGGTCGGCGAGGTAACCCCCAGGGATCTGGCCGAGCGCGTAAGTGAAGGTCGCCGCGGCGGACAACATTCCGGCTTGGGTAAAGCTCAGGCCCAGGTCTTCGCGGATGAGCGGCAGAAACAACGCAATGCCGCCCAGAGAGAGCATGTTGAAGCCCTGGCAGAAAACCACCAGCGTGACGGTAAGCGCGGCGTCGCGCCGGCGGGGAGAGGCGGGAGGTGATGGGAGGGACATGGTCAAGAGCGCTTGCGCAATCCCTCGCACCATCGCTCGATCGCTTCGCGCATCTGCTGCGGCTGCTCGGTGGGAATCCAGTGCAGCGCCGCGATGCGCTCCAGCGTCACGCGCGGCAGCGCGCGCAGCGGCGCCTCGACGAGGGCCGGGTCGGTGAAGTGCGCCCCTGTCGAGGTAAGCGCAAGCGCGGGCGCAACCATCGTCTCCAGCGGCGGCAAACGCCGCCAGAGTTCGACGAGATCCTGCAGGTAGGCGGCGCTCGGCATGAAGCGAAGGTCGAAGAACGGCGACGCGTACAGCCGCGATATCGCCTGTGGATCCCGCCGCGCCGCGGCGCGCGAAGCCTTATCGAGCGCCTCGAGATCGAGAAAGGGGAGCCGCCTGCGGTGCAGGCCGAGCGCGTTCAGCGCGCGGATGCCGCCCGCTGCGAGCCGCAGCAGCGGCGCGAGCCCCCTTAGGCTTCGCAGCAGTCCCACATGCGCCTCGAGCGGCATCGGCTCGATCAGCACCAGCCCCGCGGTCCGGTGCGGATACCGATGGGCGAAGTGCAGCGCGAAGTTCGCGCCGAGGCAGTTGCCGCCGACGACGGCGCGCTCGTAACGTTCCGCGTCCAGAATCGCGGCGAGGTCGTCGGACCATGCCTCCATCCCGACGCGGCCGCGCCAAATCGAGCGCCCGTGGCCGCGCATGTCGAAGCGCATGAGATCCCAGGAAGCTTTCAGCGTGGTCTGCTCGAAGAACTCCGACCAGCGGGTCATGTTGCTGCCCATGCCGTGCGCGAGCGCGAGCAGCGGGCGCGGCGCCTCGCCGCGGAGAATGCCATACCCGATGCGCGCGCCGTCGGGACGATCGAGGGTACGGATTTTCTCGTTCATGAGTTCAACGCCACGCTCATACGCGAAGCGGTTCTTCTTCCATCAGCGCGATCTGCTCCTTCAGCTCCAGGACTCGATCCTGCCAATACCGCTGCGTATTGAACCACGGGAAAGCGGCGGGAAAGGCGGGATCGTCCCAGCGCCGCGCGAGCCACGCCGAGTAGTGGATGAGGCGCAGCGTGCGCAGAGCCTCCAGGAGGTGCAGCTCGCGAAGGTCGAACTCGTGGAAGTCTTCGTAGCCTGCGAGCACGTCGGCGAGCTGCCGTGTCATATCGGCACGGTCGCCCGAGAGCAGCATCCATAGGTCCTGCAGCGCGGGACCGGTGCGGCAATCGTCGAAGTCGACGAAGTGTGGACCGTCATCGGTCCAGAGCACGTTGCCCGCATGGCAGTCGCCGTGAAGGCGCAGGCCGTGGACGTCGCCCGCGCGCCCGAAGCAATGCGCGACTCCGGCGAGTGCGAGATCGACCGCGCTCTTCCACGCGTCGAGGAGATCGGCCGGGATGAAATCGTGCGCAAGCAGCCACGCGCGCGGCTCGAACCCGAAGCTCTCGATGTCGAGCGTGGGACGCTCGGTGAAAGGGCGAGTCGCGCCCACGGCGTGAATGCGCCCGATGAAGCGCCCCATCCATTCCAGCGTGTCGCGGTCCTCGAGCTCGGGCGTGCGCCCGCCCCGGCGCGGATAGACCGCAAAGCGAAAGCCGCCGAATTCGTGGAGCGTCTTGCCGCCCGCGAGCGCAAGCGGCGCAACCACGGGAATTTCCCTTTCGGCAAGCTCGTTCGTGAAGGCGTGCTCCTCGAGGATCTGCCCACCCGTCCAGCGCCCGGGACGGTAGAACTTGGCCACCACGGAGGCCGCCTGCGGCTCCACCGGCGCTTCGAGCCACGCCTGATACACGCGGTTCTCGTAGCTGTTCAGCGCGAGCAGCCGCCCGTCGCCGGCGAAGCCCACGCTGGCGAGCGCATCAAGAACGGTGTCGGGCGTAAGCCCCGAGTAGGGTGGCTCGGCAGGCATCGCACCATTGTACGGTGCATGCTTCGGAGGTCGGGGCCGAGCCGGGCAGCCGCACGTCGCGTTGAACTCCCGAAAATCAGCGACGCAGGTCCACTGACGACGAACGCTCGCGCACGAAAGGCGGCATAATTCTCCGGCATTAGCCCAGATCGGGGGGTGGAGATGAATACTATTACCTACGAGCCGTTCCTAGTTGCGTTGTCGTACGCGATATCGGTGTTCGGTTCTTATACGGCGCTGCAGCTTGCCATTGCGATCCCGCAGGCGAGAACGTGGACGGCTGTGATCGGTTCGGTGACAGGCGCGGCGGTGGCGCTGGGCGGCGGGGCGATCTGGTCCATGCACTTCATCGCGATGAACGCGGCCGACATGGGCATTCCGGTGGCCCATGACGTACTTCTTACCTCTGCCTCGCTGATCGTGGGAATTGTCGCATCCGCCATCGGTTTGTTCGTAGCGGGACGCAGCGACGGCGGACCATTCAATTTGCCCGTGGGCGGGGTCGTGACCGGGCTGGGTATCGCATGGATGCACTACACGGGAATGGCGGCGATGACCATGCAGGCCAAAATCAGCTACGACGACGCGTTGTACTACGCATCCGTCGCAATTGCAGTGGTGACTGCAACCGTGGCATTGTGGCTCGCATTCAATCTGCGGAGCACTTGGCAGCGCTTCGGCGGCGCAATCGTCATGGGTATTGCATTGTGCGGCATGCACTATACGGGCATGTTTGCGGTGCAAATGGAGCGCACGAAGGGAGTCGTTGCTACGACCGATATGTCTTTGTCCGCGTCGGACCTGGCCTACTCGGTGTTCGGAATTACGGCGGTCCTCCTTACCGTTCTCTTGATCCATGGCGCAAGGACCCAACGCGCGCTCGAAAGCAGTACCTAGAGCGGGCAAGCCAGGGCGGGGGAAACCTGCCGCCTGATGCGCCGGTGCCGCGGAAATGCGGCGCTACGCTTTTCCGGTCTTGGGGATGAACCTCAAAGCCACGCCGTTGTTGCAGTAGCGCAAGCCGGTGGGCTGCGGCCCGTCGTCGAATATGTGGCCGTGGTGGCCGCCGCAGCGCACGCAGTGGTACTCCGTGCGCTCCATGAAGAGCTTGCGATCCTTCGTGGTCCCGAATACCCCGGGGATGGTCGTGAAGAAACTCGGCCAGCCGGTGCCGCTGTCGAATTTCATCGCCGAAGAGAAAAGCGGCAGGCTGCAGCCCGCGCACGCAAATACGCCCGGGCGTTTCTCGCGATCGAGCGGGCTCGTGCCGGCTCGCTCGGTGCCTTCATGGCGCAGCACGTCGTAGGCCGCGGGCGACAGGCGCTTCTTCCATTCCGCGTCCGAGAGCTTGAGCGGTTCCGGGCTCGCCGCAACGTCCGCCCCTTCGGCAAGCAGGGTCTTCCAGTTCTTTTGCAGGTCTTCCACTTTCACGGCTCCTTTCGCGGGCTTCTGTCCCAGTGCCGGGCCGACGAGACCCGCCAGGGACAGCGCCGTCAAACCTCCTAACCAGTGGCGACGATTCATTTTTCCCACCTCCGTAGTCGTGCAGTATAGACCGTTGGCCCGGTCCGGAAATTCGATGCGGCTCGAACGGGTATTGGTCGCGGGAACCCGTCGCAGCTTACACGCGAAGCCCGCTGCGATCGCGTCGGCTACAATCGGAAGACACGATAGACGCCCGATCATCCAGTGAGCCCCGACTCTCCCGACCTCTGGCTTGCCGCAGGCTTGCGCACGCCGTTTGCGCGGGTCGATGGCCCGCTTGCGCAGCTGGGTGCGGTGAAGCTCTCGGTGCCGATCGTGCGGGCGATGGCCGGGCTGGAGCCCTCGTCCCCGAGCCCTCGAGCGAGAGAGAAGGGGGGGAGCAGTGGCGCTGGAATGAGGCCGGATCTTTTGATCTGGGGAACCGTGATTCCCAACCTCGACTATTCGAACATCGCGCGCGAGATCCAGATCGAGGCGGGTTTGGACCCAACCGTTCCGGCGTTTTCCACCGTGCTCGCCTGCTCGACGAGCATGGTGGCGGCGTTCGAGGCGGCGGCTATGCTCGGACGCGGCGGCGCGGAGCTCGCGCTCGTCGGCGGCGTGGAGAGCATGAGCCGGGTGCAACTCGGGCTATCGCAGAACCTTTCCGATTGGCTGCGGCGATTTTTCCAGGCGCGCTCGCTCGCGCAGCGGCTTGCTTCGTTCAAGGACCTCCGGGCGCGCGACGTCCGGCTGCATGTTCTCGCCGTCAAAAACCGGGCGACCGGCAAGAGCATGGGCGAACACTGCGAGGAGATGGCGAAGGCCTGGACCGTCACGCGCGATGCTCAGGACCGGCTCGCGCTCGCAAGCCACGAAAAAGCGGTCGCCGGGCAAAAAGCCGGGTTTTTCGACGAGCTGATCGTGCAGGTCGCGGGACAGCCGCGTGACGGATTCCCGCGGGCCGACACCAGTCTTGAGCGCCTGGCGAAACTGCAGCCGGCTTTCGACCGGTCGAGCGGCAAGGGCACGATCACGGCCGGGAACGCGTCGCCGCTGACCGACGGCGCGGCGGGCTTGTGGGTCGCGACCGGCGCAGGGCTCAAGCGGCTGCCCGGGCGCCTGCCGCGGGCGCGGCTCGTCGATTGGGAGATCGCGGCGGTGAACGTCTTCACCGAGGGGCTGCTCATGGCGCCGGCGTACGCGATTCCGCGCATGCTCGCGCGAAACCGCCTTGGCTACGGCGACATCGCGCTGTGGGAAATCCACGAGGCGTTCGCGGCGCAGGTGCTGTGCAACGTCGCCGCGCTCGAAAGCCGGGATTTCCGGCGCCAGAACGCGGGAGTGGACGCCGACCTAGGCAAATTCCCGATGGAGCGGCTCAACCCGAACGGGGGATCGGTCGCGCTCGGTCATCCATTCGGCGCGACCGGCGCGCGCATCCTCTCGCAGGCGGTCAAGGAACTTGCGGCGATGGGGAGGGGCAGCCGCGCGGTGGTGAGCATTTGCGCGGACGGCGGCCTCGGGACCGTGGCGCTCCTTCAGATCGAATAGAAAGGGTCTGAGCAGGCTGTTGAAAAACAGCCTCCGATATGGGGGATCTAAAAGGGGGCGTGCCCCCTTTTTCGACAACCTGCTAGATTAGCGTTCGCATGAATTCCTCCAACGAAAACCTCGTCGAAATCTCGGGCGTCGAATTCGCCTATGGTCCGCGAAAGCTGCTGAAGGGCTTGAGCCTCAAGATTCAGCGCGGCAAGCTCGTCGCGATTCTGGGAGCAAGCGGTTCCGGGAAATCGACGCTGCTTCGCTTGATCGGCGGCCAGGCGAAGCCCGACCGCGGAACCGTCAAGGTGGCGGGCCAGGTGGTCCACGACCTGGACACGCGCGCCCTGTACGCGCTGCGGCGCAAGATGGGAATGATGTTCCAGGCAGGGGGCCTCTTCACCGACATCTCGGTGTACGAGAACATCGCTTTCCCGATGCGCGAGCACACCAAGCTTCCCGAGAGCGTGCTCCGCAGGATCGTGCTGATGAAGCTGCACGCGGTGGGTTTACGCGGCACGCACGCGCTCGCACCGAGCGAGCTCTCCGGAGGCATGGCGCGCCGCGTGGCGCTCGCGCGGGCGATCGCGGTCGATCCGATGCTCGCGATGTACGACGAGCCATTCGGCGGACTCGATCCGATCTCGATCAACGTGATCGCGAATTTGATCCGCCAGCTCAACGACGCGCTCGGCGCGACTTCCATCGTGGTGAGCTACGACGTGAGCGAGGCGGTAAAGCTCGTCGACCACGTCTACGTGATCGCCGACGGCGTCGTCGCGGGCGAGGGGACGCCCGACGAAATGCTTTCCTCGAAGGACCCTTACGTGCTCCAGTTCATGCACGCCCGGCCCGACGGGCCGATCGCGTTTCACTATCCCGGCAGGCCGATCGACGAGGATTTCGGCGTCAGGCGGTCGGCGCGATAGGCCGGGATTCCGGACCCGGCGCGATCGCCGTTCGTTCGGGCAATCCGATCAGGTCAATCGAACGGCAACCTGCTTTGTGAAAAAGCTGAAGCAAAGATACTCGTAGCGCCAGCCATAGCGGGCGACCGCCTCCTGGAACGCCCTGAATTCGTCCTCGCGCCACTGCTCGTACCCGATGTACTCGTCAAAAACGATCACCGTCCCCGGGACAATGCGCTCGGCAAGCCGGTCGAGGACAGTCCTCGTCGAGCTGTAGATGTCACAGTCGACGTTCATGAAACGTACCGGGCCGGCGTTGTTCTTCAAGAATCCGGGAAGCGTGTTTTCAAACCAGCCGACGTGGAGGATCACGTTTTCGGGGACCGCGGGAACGACGCCTTTGGTCGTGTAGCTCCCGCGCGGTTCGTGGTGCCAGGTCTCGGGCAGTCCTTCGAAGCTGTCGAATCCGTGCACCTCCTGATTTGCCAGGGCGGAAATCTGACGGATCGATGTTCCGAACCTGACGCCGAATTCCAGCACCAAACCGCTCGGGCGGGCCGCGGCAAGACCGAGCTGAAAGGCCTGAATCGGACTTCCGATCATGGGAGGGATTTTCTTCCCCGCCGATTTGAAATGCCGCCAGGCATCGAGTTTGGCCAATTCAGGCCCTCTTGAGATGCGATCGAAATGACCGGCCGCGGCTTCGGAATCACCGGAATAGTCCAGGAGCATTCCCAGAAAAAACCTGAACTCGTCGTGATCCGGTTTCAAGGCGACAGCCTTCTTCAGGCACTCGATGGACGGACCGGGGTCGGTGGGGTCGAGCAGCAGGGAGTGAAGGTTGAAATGCGCCCCGAAATAGTCGGGTTTCAGCTTCAATGCGGTCCGTATGCTCTCGACGGCTTCATCCAGCCTGCCCATTTCCTGGAGCACGGTACCCAGATTGTTGTGCGCCTCTGCAAATGCCGGCTTGAATTTCAGGGCCCTCCGAAAGCTCGCGGCTGCCTCGTCCATCTTTCCCAATTTCTTGAGCGTATCGCCCAGATCGTTGTGCGCTTCGACAAAATCCGGCCTGAGCTCGAGGGCTCGCTCGTAGCAAACGATGGCCTCGTCCAACTTGTCTTGGATGACAAGCGTATTGCCGAGATTGTTGTAGGCCTCGACGTAATTCGGATCGATCGCAAGCGCTCTGCGGTAGCAGGCGACGGCTTCGTCATGCCTGCCTTGATTGATCAACGCGCCGCCCAGGTTGTAGTGCGCGGCGGCGTAGTTCGGCGCGATCGCGATTGCCCTCCGGTAGCAGGCGACGGCTTCGTCGGTCCGGCCCTCAAGGGCGAGCGCGTTCCCCAGGTTGCAGTGCGAGTCGACATGATCGGGCGCAATCGCAAGTGCGGTTCTATAGCAGGCGACGGCCTCTTGCGTCCTGCCCAGCATCAGGAGGGCGATCCCGAGATTGTTGTGCGCGACGGGATGATTCGGCGTCTTCGCGAGCGCCTTGTGGAAACAGGCTACTGCTTGGTCGGGCTTGCCCTGGCGGATCAGGGCGATTCCCTGCTCTTCATCGTTCGGAGTTCGCTGATGCGGGGCTTGCGCCCGGCCGGTCTCGCGGAGCAGGCAGCAGTGCTTGTATTTCTTTCCGCTGCCGCACAGGCATGGATCGTTGCGGCCGGGTTTTTTCATCGCGGCCGCTCCGCTTGAAGTTCTTTTTGGAAATTCCCCCTCAGTCGATTCTGATGTTCTTCTCCCGGATGATCTTGCCCCACTTGGCCGATTCCGACCCGATCAGCTCGCCGAACTGCTCCGGAGTGCTGGCGACGATGTCCGCGGCCTGAACGTCGAACTTTTCCTTCACGTCCTGCGTGGCGAGGATGCGCACGAGGGCGCCATGCAGTTTTTGGATGACGGGGCGCGGTGTGCCCGCGGGCGCGATGAGCCCGATCCAGGAGGTGGTCTCGAAGCCCGGGTAGAACTCGCCGATGGTGGGCAGGTCGGGGTACTTCGGCGTGCGCTCGCGCCCGCTGGTCGCGAGGCCCACGAGCTTCCCGGCCCTGACGTTGGTCCCGATAGCGCCGCCCGCCTGGATCAGCATGACCTGCACCGTGCCCGCGACCAGATCGTTGATCGCCGGGCCGCCGCCCTTGTAGTGGATCGGGTCGATCTGGACGCCTGCCGCCTCCTTGAAGAGTTCGAAAGCGAGGCGGCTCGATGAAGCCGGGCCGGCCGAGCCGAAATTCATCTTCGCCCCGTTCGCTTTCGCGTAAGCCACGAACTCCGGGACCGTCCTCACCTTGAGGCTCGGATGTGCCACAAGGATCTGCGGATAGCGCGCGATCAGCATGATGGGAGCAAAGTCCTTGACCACGTCGTAGGTCAGGTTCTTGTACATGTGCGGATTGGTGGCGAAGGTGTCGAAGGTCAGCATGATGGTGTGGCCGTCGGGCTCCGAGCGCGCAAGCTGCGCGGTGGCCACGATCCCGCCCGAGGTGACGCGGTTCTCCGGCACGAACGGCTGGCCCAGCGCCTCGGCGAGCTTCGGCGCGAGCAGCCGCGCGGCGATGTCGGAGGCGCCGCCCGGGCTGGCGGGGATGAACACATGCACCGGCTTCACGGGGTAGTCTTGCGCCGCGAGGGGCGAGACGATCAGTGCGGCGAGCGCCGCAAGCGCGACTTTGGATGACATTGGATGGCCTCCTTTGTGAACACCCGGATTTTATAGAAAAGCGGCTGAGTTTGATGATTTCAAACGCGGCTCGAGAAATTTCGTCGAACGGCTGCGCCGGCGTGATGTATCTTTACCGCCACATAAGGCACGCAGGGCATGAATTCGAAGGAGGAGAAATGAAAACGCTATTGCGCTTCGCGTCGCGCCCGGCCGGGCGTCTCGCGGCTTTGGCGGCAATCGGGCTCGTGGCGGTCGGTTCGCCGGGCTTCGCGGCCGAACCGGCCGACACCATCCTGCTCAACGGCAAGATTGCCACGGTCAACGACCGGTTTGCGATCGTCCAGGCGGTCGCGATCCGGGGCCGGCGCATCATCGCGGTCGGCAGCAACGCCGACGTGCTCGAGCGCCAGGGACGCGGCACGAAAATTCTCGACCTGAAGAAGCGGACCGTCATTCCCGGGCTGATCGACAACCACTCGCACTGGATCCGCGCGGCCGAGCACGACGAGCTGCGCCTGGACGGCGTCGCATCGCGAAAAGCTGCGCTTGCGCTGCTCGCCGAGCGGGTGCGCAGCGCGCGCTCGGGCGAATGGATCGTGACGATCGGCGGGTGGTCCGAGGAACAGTTTACCGACGACCCGCGCGGGTTTGCGCTCGAGGAGCTCGATCGCGTCGCTCCGGACCATCCGGTCGTGTTGCAGGCGATCTACAACCAGAGCTATCTCAATACCGCCGCGCTCAAGGCGGGCGGCATCGATGAGAGCACGCCCAATCCGCGCGGCGGCACGATCGAGAAGAACGCGCTCGGCAAGCCGAGCGGCGTGGTGCGCGGCGCGGGCGGTGTTGCCTTCGTCGCAGCGAAGATCCCGCTGCCGGATGCGGCGGGGTGGATCGCCAATGCCCGCAGGCTCGTCGCCGATCTGAACGCGATGGGAATCACCGCTTGGTACGACGCGGGCGGGCGCGGCGTGAACGAAAAGCACTATGCGCCGTACCAGCATCTTGCCGAGCGCGGCGAGCTCGACGTGCGCGTGTTCTGGAGCACGATCCGCCAGCCGACGACTCCGGAGCAGGTGGACAAAGTGCTCGCCGAGATCGTGCAGCTCAAGCCTTTCCAGGGGAATGACTACTACGACCACATCGGCTGGGGCGAGACGCTCTATGCGCCGGTGACCACGAACTCGCTGCGCGTGGAGAGCAACACCAAGTCCGAGGACATGGCGCAGATGCGCCGCGTCGCCGAGGCGCTCGCGGCGCGCGGACTCTACGCCAACGCGCACGTGGAGATGACCGAGGCGATCGACGCGTTCCTGGATCAATACGAGGCGATCAGCAGGATTCACCCGATCAAGGGGCTGCGCTGGAGCTTCTCGCACCTCGACCAGGTGAGCGAAGCGCAGCTTGCGCGCATGAAGCGCCTGGGCATGTACGCGGGACTGCACAGCCGCCCGCTCATCCAGGGCGCGCTCATGCACAAGGTGCACGGCGATCGCGCCTGGGAAATGCCGCCTTTCCGGCGCGCGCAGGATAGCGGCATCCTCTGGGGGCTCGGTTCGGATGCGACCGCGGTGGCGCCCTCAAACCCGTTCTACACGCTGTGGTTCGCGGTGACCGGCCGCATGGTCGGCGGACGCAAGGTGAACCGCCAGACCATTACGCGCCAGGAGGCGCTCGTCGCGCACACCCGCAACAACGCCTGGTTCATTTTTCAGGAAAACAACCTCGGCTCGATCCAGCCGGGGAAGTACGCCGACCTGCTCGTGCTCGACCGCGACTACTTTACTATTCCGGCCGACAGGATCAAGGACATCAAGCCGCTGATGACGATGGTGGGCGGGAAGATCGTTTATCGGGCGAAGGGAATGTAGGGGCGCCGGCGAAGGGTCGAGCGGTCAAAAAGAGGCGTCAGGGGATCCCAGTTCAGACCGAGCGGTGGAACCAAAGCAGCGACAGCAATGCCGCGACGAACGCGAACAGCGCGGCGACGATGCTGAACAGCGCGCTCACTTCGGTGTCCTTCCTTTCCATCGCGAGCTTCGAGTTGAGTTTCTGGTAGACCGCGCGCAGGTCCGCCGCGGTGCCGGCGTAGAAATACTCGGCGTTGGTAATGTCCGCCACGGCTTTCAACGCCTCTTCATCGAGGCGTGCGTAGAAAGAAAAGCCGTAGGATTCGACCGTCGCGCCTTCGCGGGTGCCGAAGCCCACGGTGTAGACGCGCACGCCGCGGTCGGCCGCCATCTTGGCCGCCTGCACCGGGTCGGGGCCGGTGGTGCGGCGCCCGTCGCTCATCATGATAATCACGCCCGACGTGTAGGAGCCGGGCGCAACCGGCGCAAGCTCTTTTTTCCCCGCCTTGTCCGCCTTGCGGGCACGGTCGATCGGGGCGCCGCCGCCTCCCCACCGCGAGAACGCGCTGTCGAACACGATGGATTCCAGGTCGATCCCGGCATCGGGCCGCAGCAACGCCAGCGACACGAGGAGGCCGCTGCCGGTCGCCGTGGCGCGCTGGAGCTGAAAGCGGTCGATCGCGGCGAGCAGGTCGTCGCGGTTGTCGGTGGGCGTCTGCACCACGGCCGCCGTTCCCGCGAACGTGACGACGCCGACGCGGACGTCCTTCGGCAGCTCCTCGATGAAGGATTTGGCGGCGGCCTGCGCGGCGGTGATGCGGTTGGGGGCGACGTCGGTCGCGAGCATGCTGCGCGAGACGTCGATCGCGAGCACTATCGTCTGCTGCTGCGAGGGCAGGAGGAACACGGTGCTGGGCCGGGCGATCGCGACGATGGCGGCAAGCAGCGCGAAAAGGAAAAGTAGCGGCGGAACATGACGCCGCCAGCTGGCCCGGCCGATCGCGTCCCGGATGAGCCGGAGGCTCGCGTATTGGACCGCGGGCTTCTTCCGCGCGAGGGCGTAGAGGTACGCCGCGACCAGCGCCGGCGCGCCCAGCAACAGCCACAGTAGATCGGGCCACAGGAACCGCATCAATGCTCCTCCGGACGCGGTACTTTAGCACCGTCAATGTGCTACCGTTGATATGAAGGGTCTCGTAGCGTTTGTGTGAACGATCCATGAAAAAAGCGGCGATTTACAGCAGCGCCAACCGGTCGCGCGGGACGAGGCCGGGCGCGGTCCCGTCTGCACCGGCCGGCGAGTCGGCGCCTGCGCCGGTTTCATCCGCAGCGCTCGCGCGCGGCATCCGCGGGTTCCTGCGGCGCCATGCGTCTCTTGCCATTTTTGCGGCGGGCGGGCTCTTCGCTTTGATCCTCGTCCTCGCATACGACACAATGCGCGAGGCGCCGTACGAGTACACCCAGGAAGACATCGACGCGGCGGTGCTGCACACGCTGGAGAACAACACCCTGCCGTCGCGGGCCGCCAAGGCGGCGGAGCTGGTGCGGCACGCGGTGGTGCGCGTGCGCGGGTTTACCGACGACGACAGCGGCAACGAGGTGGAGCGCGATGTGGGCTCCGGGGTGGTGATCGTGGACGACGGCCTGATCCTCACGAACCTGCACGTGGTCGCGGGCGCGAAGCGGGTGAGCGTCACGTTCCACGACGGCCTGGAGTCGGAAGCGGAGCTGGTAGGCCTGAAACCCGAGACCGACCTCGCCGTGATTCGCGCCAAGCAGATACCCGACGACCAGGCCCCGGCCACCCTCGGGTCCACGCACCGGCTGCAACCCGGAGACGAGGTGGTGGCGGTTGGATTTCCCTTCGGCATCGGGCCCTCGGTGTCGGCCGGCGTGATCTCGGGGCTGAATCGCGAGTTCCGCTCGCGCGAAGGACACCGCGTGCTCACGCGGCTGATCCAGTTCGATGCCGCGGCCAATCCCGGCAACTCCGGCGGGCCGCTGGTCACGATGGACGGCACGGTGGTCGGTATCGTTACCGCTATCCTCAATCCGACCGAAGCCCGCACCTTCGTCGGCATCGGATTCGCGGTGACCATCGAGAGCGCGGGCGGCGCCGTCGGCATTCCCCCCTTCTGATCGCATACAGGAGCGCCATCCATGGACGACAGGGCAACGGACCACGGCGAGATCGCCTCGCTGATGCAGCGCATTCTCTACGAGGTGAAACGCGTCGTGGTGGGGCAGGACCATTTCCTTGAGCGCGTGCTGGTGGCGATACTCGCGCAGGGGCACCTGTTGGTCGAAGGGGTGCCGGGGCTCGCGAAGACGCTCACGGTCAAGACGCTCGCCCGGACCATCCGCGGTCAGTTCAAGCGCATCCAGTTCACGCCGGATCTTCTTCCCGCAGACCTCGTCGGCACGCGCATGTACAACCAGAAATCGGGCGAATTCAGCACCATGCTGGGCCCGGTCTTCACCAATCTGCTGCTCGCGGACGAGATCAATCGCGCGCCGGCCAAGGTGCAAAGCGCGCTGCTCGAGGTGATGCAGGAGCGCCAGGTCACGATAGCCGGCGAGAGCCATGTGGTTCCCGAACCGTTCCTCGTGATGGCGACGCAGAATCCGATCGAGACCGAGGGCACTTATCCCCTGCCCGAGGCGCAGGTCGACCGGTTCATGATGAAGGTGCTGGTCGGCTATCCGAGCGAGCAGGAGGAGTTCGTGATCGTCGAGCGCGTCACCGGGCCCGCGGCGGAAGTCGCCGCCGTCGCCACGACCGCGCAGTTGAGCGCCCTGCAAAGCGCGTGCCGGAAGATCTATGTCGATCCGGGACTCGTGCAGTACGCGGTCAAGCTGGTTGCCGCGACGCGCGACCCCGAGCGCTGCGGCGTGGCGGACCTCGCCCCCTACATCACGTTCGGCGCGAGCCCGCGCGCGACCATCCATCTGATCGAGGGCGCGCGGGCGCTCGCATTCCTGCGCGGCCGCGAATACGCGCTGCCCGAGGACGTGACCGACCTGGTGCCCGACGTCCTGCGGCATCGCCTGGTCCTGTCCTACGAGGCTCTGTCCGAATCGCGCACGGCGGACGAGCTCCTAACGCGCGTCATGCGGGCCGTCCCCGCGCCGGAAAAACCGCTCGAAACCCATGTCAGAGTTGCCTCAGGATCGTAATCGCCTGCAGGCAGTCGCGTCCTCCGGCGGCGTCGTTCGCACACGGGGGCACGACCCGGAGAGCGTGCTGCGGCGCCTGGAATGGACGGTGATCCGGCGCCTCGACGGCTTGCTGCAGGGGGACTACCGGACGCTGTTTCGCGCATTCGGCCTCGATCTCGCCGACTTGCGCGAGTACCAGTTCCACGACGACGTTCGCCATATCGACTGGAACGTCACCGCGCGGTTGCAGGTACCCTATGTCCGCGAGTACTACGCGGACCGCGAGGTGACGGCATGGTTCCTGCTGGACCTGAGCGGCTCGCTGGATTTCGGCTCGAGCACCGTGCTCAAACGCACCCTGTCCGTGGAACTCGTCGCCGTGCTCGGGCGGCTGCTCACGCGGCACGGCAATCGCGTCGGGGCCGTGCTCTATTCCGATCAAGTGGACGCCGTGATCCCGGCGCGCGCAGGCCGGCGCCACGTGCTGCATCTGCTCGACCGCATGTTGCGTCCGGCCGGCCCTGAGCGCGGCAGGGAAACGAACCTGGGCGCGCTGCTGGAAAAGGCGCAGAAACTGATCAAGCGCCGTTCGGTGGTCTTCATCGTTTCCGATTTCATCAGCACGCCGGGCTGGGAGAGGGCAATCGCCTTGCTCGCTCGGCGGCACGAGGTCATCGCGGTGCGGCTCTACGACCCGCTGGAGCTCGAGCTCCCCGATCTCGGCCTGATCGCCATGCAGGACGCCGAAACCGGCGAGCAGCTGCTCGTGGACACGCGCGACCCGCGGTTTCGCCGGCGCTTTGCGCAGGCCGCCGAACACCGGGAAGCGGCGCTGCGCCGCACGCTCGCCGAAGCCGGCGTCGACTGCCTGGAGCTTGCGACCGACGACGAGCTGCTCGCCGCGCTCATGCGCTTCATGGGCTTGCGCAAGCGGCGCAGCCAGCTCGCCGCCGGGGGCGCCCCGCGCGCGCGCGTTTCGGCTGCAAGACCATGATCGACGTCACGGGCATGACGTTCCTGTGGCCGGGGATGCTCTGGCTGCTGCTCGCGGTTCCGGGATTCGTCGCGCTTTACGCGAGCCTGCTCGCGCGCCGGAAAAGGGCCGCGCTGCGCTATGCGAGCCTGGCGCCGGTCGGCGAGGCAACCGGCGCCGCGGGGAGGGCCCGGCGTCACGTGCCGCCGGTTCTTTTTCTGCTAGGCCTCACCGCGATGATATTCGCCGTAGCGCGCCCGCACGCGGTCACCGTGCTGCCCGCCTACCAGGACACCATCATCCTCGCCATGGACGCATCCGGGAGCATGCGCGCCACGGACATCAAGCCGAACCGGCTTGCCGCGGCTCAAGGAGCTGCGAAATCGTTCATCGCCGGACTGCCGCGCCACGTCCGGGTCGGCGTTGTCGCGATCGCGGCGGCGGCGGCGGTGGTGCAGTCGCCCACCAGCAACCGCGAGGACGTCATCCAGGCGATAGACCGTTTCCAGCTGCAGCGCGGCAGCGCGATCGGCAGCGGTTTGATCATCTCCCTCGCGACTTTGCTGCCCGAGGCGGGGATCGACGTCGAGTACATCGTCCACGGCCGCTCCTCGCGGCCGTGGCTCGATTCCGCGCGCAAGGCCGAAGGTGAAAAGGCCGTCGCAGCCGGCTCAAACGGCTCGGCCGCGATCGTGCTGCTCTCGGACGGCGAGGCGAACGTCGGGCCCGACCCCATGGAAGCGGCAAAACTGGCCGCCAGGTACGGCGTTCGCATCCACACGGTAGGCATAGGCACGATCGAAGGCGCCACCCTGGGTTTCGAGGGCTGGTCGATGCGCGTGCGTTTGGACGAGGAGATGCTGAGGAAGGTCGCCGCCATGACCCGGGGTGAGTATTTTCAGGCGCGCAACGCCGCCGATCTCAAGAAAGTGTATGGGCAGCTCAGCACCCGGTTCGCGCTCGAAAGGAAAAGTTCAAGCGAAGTCACCGCCGTCTTCGTGGCGATCGGCGCGGCGCTGGCGATGCTCGGGGCTGTTGTCTCGATGTTCTGGTTCAGCCGGATCCTGTAGTTCGAATCGCGGCGCGCAGCTTTTCGATCATCGTTTCGATCTCGACCGGGGTCGAGATGAACGGCGGCGCCATGGCGATGGTGTCGCCGGTGAAGCGGAACAGCATGCCTTCTTCCATGCCGCGCTCGAAGACTTTCAGCCCGCGCAGGCCGGGCTTGTCCACGATCGGTTCGAGCTCGACGGCCGCCGCAAGGCCGATGTTGCGGATGTCGGCGACGCCCGGCTCGCCCTTCAAGGAGTGCACCGCCTGCTCGAGAACCGGCGCAAGCTCGCGCGCGCGCTTCACAAGGTCTTCCTTCTGCATGACGTCGAGCGCGGCATGCGCCGCCGCGGCGGCGACCGGGTGGCCCGAGTAGGTGTAGCCGTGAAAAAGCTCGACCGCCGTCTCCGGCCCCGTCATGAAGGCGTCGTAGATCGCGGGTTTCACGATGACGCCGCCCATCGGGATGACGCCGTTGGTGACGATCTTGGCGAAGCAGATGATGTCGGGCGTGACGCCGAAGCGCTGCGCCCCGAAGGGCTCGCCGAGCCGCCCGAACCCGGTGATCACTTCGTCGAAGATGAGGAGGATTCCGTGCTTGTCGCAGATGCGGCGCAGCTTTTCGAGGTAACCGACCGGCGGCACGATCACCCCGCCCGAGCCCTGCATGGGCTCGACGATGACCGCGGCGATGGTCGAAGCATCGTGCAGCGCGACGATGCGCTCGAGTTCCTCGGCCAAGTGCCCGCCCCATTTCGGCTGGCCGCGCGAGAAGGCCATCTCGGCGGCGTTGTAGGTGTGCGGCATGTGATCGACGCCCTGCAATAGGAGGGGCGCGAACATCTTGCGGTTCGGCGCGATGCCGCCGACCGAAATTCCTCCGATGCCCACGCCGTGGTAGCCGCGCTCGCGGCCGATGAGGCGCGTGCGCGAGGCCTCGCCCTTCATGCGGTGGTACGCGACCGCGATCTTGAGCGCGGTGTCCACCGCCTCCGAGCCCGAGTTGCCGAAGAAGACCTGGCCCATGCCTTTGGGCGCCATGGCGACGATGCGCTCGGCGAGCGAAAAGATCTTCGGGTGCCCCATCTGGAAGGCGGGGCTGTAGTCGAGTTCCTTGACCTGATTGGCCACGGCCTCGGCGATTTTCGGATGGCCGTGGCCCAGAGGGCAGCACCACAGGCCCGAGAGGCAGTCGAAGAGACGCTTACCTTCGAGCGTCGTGTAGTACGCGCCTTCGGCGCGCGCGAGGATTCTGGATTTGGGGTTCTTCTTGAAATAGCGGTTGTGGGTGAAAGGCATCCAGTAGGCTTCGGTACGGACGCCCGTGGCCTGCTCCGGCGCCAAGGTTTCGCGTTTCATGGGGTAGCTCCTTCACGTCGCGCGGCGCGACTCGATCCGCGCTTATACACTTCGGCTGACAGAGAGCTTACACTGGCGCCTGAATTCCGGGAGGCAGAGCGTGTATTCCGATACGGTCGTCGTCTTCAACTACCTCATCAGCCAGTGGAGCCTCACGCCCTCGGCGTTCAAGGAAGCGGTCCTCGCCGCGGCACTCGTCAAGTGCGTGTTCGCGGTGATCTGGTGGACGGCGCGCGTGGTCGTCGCCAAGTTTCCGAAGAATGTCGCGGCATCGGCCCTCCAGAGCCTGCTCAATACCCGGCCGGCGAAGCTCGTCGTGCTGATTCTCGACATCACGCTGATCGACGTGTTCCTGTTTTTCGCGGGCGTGGCGCTGCTCGATCTGCGCAGCGGCTTCTCGATGTTTTCGCTGTGGAGCGCGGCGCTGTTCTCGTTCCTGCTCGTGTACATGGTCATGGTCACGCATACCGACATCAAGAAGTACTAGTCCTGGACGGAGGGCAAGCCATGCCGCTGTCGCATATCGAGCACTACCTGATCGCCGCCGACGACATGGACGGCACGCGCGACTGGTACCGCGACGTGCTCGGCATGCAGGAGGGCTGGCACCCGGACTTCGGCTTCCCGGTGTACTGGATGTACCTCGGCGGCGTGGACGTCGTGCACATCGGCCGCAGCGCCAGGCACGCGAGCGAAAACCAGAAGACCTATCTCGGGCGCCTCGGCGGGGACTCGGGCGCGGGCACCGGCGCGATCGACCACATCGCCTTCCGCGCGAAAGGCCTCAAGCAGACCATGGCGCACCTGCGCCGCAAGGGAATCGAGTTCAACGAACGGCGCGCCAACGGCCAGGCGCTCTACCAGCTTTTCATGTACGACCCGAACGGCATCAAAGTCGAGCTCAACTTCGATGCGGCCGAGGCGGAGGGGCTGGAGCCGGAGGTCACCGCGGAGAAACTCGCCGCGGGGAAGTGACGAAGCGGGTGGCCTTAAGCGCGACTAGCTGATCCCTGTCGACGTTCTATCGCTTGGATCGAACAGTTAAGTCGCAATTTACGCCCACAACTTCTTGATGTGGGCCTCGGAGTTCGGTATTGCGTGTCTGTTTCCGAGGGAGTCTTCGACCCATATGATCGAGTAGAAGATGTCTTCATCGTCTGGATCGAAAGCGAAATGCACCGTGTCGTCCTTCTCAACCGTTCGCTCATATCGCTCATGCTCGGTGAGCCGAAGACCACCTTTCTCGTGCTCAATATAGCTGCACGCCCAATGTCCCGTGGAGTCAGTTCCTCCGATAAGGCGAAGGATGATCGGGCGACGACCTGCGTTGACCATTGTGATATGGATGCTCCTCGGGCCGTACTCTGATTCTTCGATGTACTTGCTCCGAATTCTCAGGCGTGGTCGATCTTGAAATATGGTGTAGAAAGAAACACAAAAGCTCGCGATGGAGATGAGAATCGCGATAATCGCGAGCACGTCGCTGGCTTTGAGCATGGTTGCTTGCTTTGCGACCTAACGTCCGCTGTTGAACGGCGCTTGCAACGAGCTGTCAGCGCACACCTTCACGCGCCCGGCATTTTTGCCCGTGGGCGATGGACTAGAGATACTGGTGAACTGTTGCGGATTCCATCGCGAAAGGTGAGGGAGTTGTAAAAGCTCTCAAGCGGAATGTAAACGCCCGTGGCCTTTGCCCACTCCCGCAGGCGCCCATTGCATGCGATGTCCCAGGAGAGCACCTCTATGCCCCACCCGCGCTTTGCAATGCGCTCAAGGTCCGCATGAAAACCCGCGCCGGTAAGGTAGCCTGCGCCATCGCCGGTCATTAGCACCGCAATCGCCGGGGCCGGTGCATCGGCGAGCGCCCGCAGCATGTGTACCTGAAGACATTGGTCGACACCCTGTTCTTTGCCGGAACCTGCTCCCCTCTCGTAAAGCTCGACAGTGACACCGGTTGCACGCAGACGCTTCCACACCTGCTCGAGTTCCGGAGGGACGGAGCCCACACATACGCCTTGCACGACGTCGCGCCCCGCTCTCGCGAGATCGTAGAGATTGTCGAATTGAATTCGAATCTCGCGCCCCGCGACAGCTCCCTCTTTTTGGCTAGCCGCGGCCCGCGCCGGGATGAAGATATTTGAGTTGTCCCAAAAGATGTAGACGCGGTCCGCCATCGCTCTCTCCCCTTGTCCGCGTTAACGCAATGAGAACAGTGTAAGGTTACCCCTCCACTTCGCTCGCCACCAGTCACAACGAGCGAAGTCAGGCAAACCCTACACCGCGCGTCAGGTAAACCCTGACCGTCCTACTCTTTCGCCTTGCGTGCTATCGTTCCGGCGGGGCACCGTCGAGGGGAGGGGCGATGGCAACAAATCCGCGCGCTATCAGCCTAGGCGACTTGCTGCTGGACACGCACAATCCGCGGGTCGAGCCGGCGACGAAGCATCGCGAGCAGATGCAGAAATTGCTCGACGACCAGGAGGAACGAATTGCCAACCTAGCCGCCGACATCGTCGAAAACGGTATCAGCCCGATCGACATTGCGCTCGTGATGCCGTCGAAGGTGGAGAACGATAAGTTTGTCGTCCTCGAGGGCAATCGCCGGTTGCTCGCACTCAAGATCCTGGCCAACCCGCATATGTTGGGCGACCTGACCTTGCCGGAGGGCCGGCGCAAGAAGCTGGAGAAGTTGGCAGCACGCTTCAAAGAGAATCCCATCAAGTCGATCACCTGCTATGAGGTCGAGTCGCGGGAAAAGGCGCGGCACTGGCTTCTGCTGCGCCACATTGGCGCGGGCGATGGCAGCGGCGTTGTTGGATGGAGTGGTGTTGCCACGGCCCGATTCAGGGGCGAGGATCCGGCGCTCCAGGCTCTCGAGTTCCTCCTGAAGTCCGGGCAGCTCAGCGCCGAGGAGGTGGCCCTCGTCAGTAGCATGCGATTTCCCATCACCACCTTGCGTCGGTTGCTCGAAACGAGGGGTGTGAAGGACTTCCTGGGCATCGAGGTCAAGGAAGAGAAGCTGCTGTCAGGCTTGCCCGCCGACGAGCTGTTCAAGCCTCTGAAGCGGATCGCGCTCGACCTGGCGCGCGGCGACGTGACCGTCACCGACGTAAAGCTGAAGGAGCAGCAGCTCGCTTACGTCAGCAAATTTCCGCCATCCGACCGTCCGAACCTCAAGAAGGCCGGATCGATGCGCCCGGTCCAGGACATCACCGCGGGAGACTTCGGCAAGAAGGCAAACGGCGGCAAAGAACGAAAAAAGCGGAACGTCGCACCGGATCGCCCCACCGTTGTACCCAAAGCGCACAGGTGCCCGATAGTGGACTCCAAGGCCAACGAGATCTACCACGAACTGCGCAGATTGCGCGTCGAGGACACGCCGCACGCCTGCGCCGTGCTGATTCGAGTGTTCCTTGAGCACACTACTGACCGGTACTGCGAGCACGCGAAGATTCCGCTCAGGACAGACCGGAACGGTCACAAGGTCGATAAGACCCTGGCGAAGAAGGTGGAGGAAGCGATTGACCACCTCTTGGCGGCCGGTGCCGTCAAGAAAGGCGCGTTCTTCTCGTTGCGCCGCGGGATCAGTCAGGATCACGGCCCGCTCAGCGCGACGCTGCTCAACGCGTACGTGCACAACGAGTTCACAAAGCCGAGCCCTCGGGATCTGCGAAATGCCTGGGACCATGCGCAGCCGTTTTTCGATAAGGTGTGGGAGATCCTCGGCGAATGAGCAGCGCAGCGAATCGCTTGGCGCATTTCACGCCCCTGCGGTATCCGGGCGGTAAAGGCAAACTGGCCGAGTTCGTGAAGGACGTGCTCGAGAAGAACGACCTAGTGGACGGCGAGTATTGCGAGCCCTACGCGGGGGGCGCCGGCGTCGCGCTTGAGCTGCTGATGCACGAATACGTGACGCGCATCCACATCAACGACATCAGCCGTCCGCTCTACGCCCTGTGGTCGAGCATCCTCAACATGCCCGACGAGTTTTCTCGGAAGATCCGGGATGCAACGTTGAGCGTGCGGGCGTGGGACCGACAGAAGAAGATCTTCGGCAACCCGGACGACCACGATGACCTGGCCCTCGGCTTTGCTGCGTTCTACCTGAATCGAACGAATCGATCCGGCATTTTCAACGGCGGCATCATTGGGGGGCGCGACCAGACGTCAGAATGGGGCATCGATGCCCGGTACAACGCAAAGGATCTGACGGCGCGTGTGGAGGCCATTGCCTCGATGCGCGATCGCATCAGCGTCTATAACCAGGATGCCGCCGACTTCCTAGCGAACGTAGTCGCGGAACTGCCACGGCGCACACTGGTGTACCTCGACCCGCCGTATTTTCTGAAGGGCGCCGACCTATATATCGATCACTACGAGGCCGAGGACCACGCGGCGATCGCAAGACTTGTCGGCCGGATCAAACCACAGGCCTGGATGGTGTCCTACGACGACGTGCCGCAAATCCGGGCGCTGTACGGTCGGTATCGCGGCATAAGGTACGAGGTTGGCTACAGCGCGCGCGAAGTGAAGAACGGCGTCGAACTGATGTACTTCTCGGACAAGCTCACGATTCCGCCGGCCGCCGGGCCGATCACTGTCAAAGGACACCTGAGGCCCCGCATGCGACGGGTGCGGACCTGAGGCATTGCCCTGAGCACAAGGGGCGCACCGGCGGCGCTAGACTAGCCGCATGGCCGATTCCCCGCCAATGCACCGCTGGCGCGTCTACGACACGTTGAGCCCCTGGAAGAAGAAAGGTGGGTGGCGCGAACTCACCTGGGAAATGAGCGAGGCCGACGCCGTGGAGTGGGCGAAGCAGAACGGCTTTGACCGGATCGAGAAGGTGCCGGGCTCGGGGAAGGTGTACGGAGATGTTGACGGGCGGTAGACGGAGAATGGACCTGCGGTGCCGAGGGCATCGCGACGCTCCGCGTGGCGTGTTATGTACCTGAAAATCTCCCTACGGAGAGGCCCCTTATGAACGTGTTCATTAGTTGGTCCGGATTTAGGAGCAGAGCTGTGGCCGAGGCGCTTAGCGAGTGGCTCAAAAAAGTAATTCAGGTAGTGGAACCTTGGATTTCAATCGATATTGAGAAAGGCGCCAGGTGGAGTCCTGAGATTGCTGAGCGGCTCGAACATTCGAATGTCGGAATATTCTGTCTCACACGAGATAATCTAGCCGCGCCTTGGATCCTATTTGAAGCGGGCGCAATTTCAAAGAAAAAAGGAGCGCATGTGTGCACGTTTCTGCTTGACTTACAGGCGGCCGACGTGGAACCTCCGCTAGGTCAGTTTCAGCACACGAGCCGAGACAAGGACGATGTCTACTCCCTCCTCAAAGTAATTAACGAGGAAGTCGCTCGCAGTGGAGAGAGAGGTCTCGCAGAGAACGTATTAGAGGAAGTGTTCGAAAGATTCTGGCCTGATCTTGCTAAACAACTAGAAGGAATCTCAAAGGAGGAGGGCGGTAAGAAACCAAAACACCGAACGGACCGCGAGGTCCTTGAGGAAATCTTAGAAGCAGTCAGGAATCAGGACCGTCGCTTGGCTGTGATGGAAGGACAGCAACCGGCGCCTGGCCTCATGAATCTCATCTACCCTCGGGGTGCTGCGGGTCCTGGGGGGGCTGCGGCCGCTGCTTTGGGTTTGCAGCGGACTCCGAAAGGTGCCCTCGAAGCCCTCCTTGAAAGATATGCGAATAATACGCAGAAAACTGTGACGCTTTCGGAGCTTGCCAATTGGGCAAAGGAGCAAGGAGACAATAAAGAGTAAGGAAACGGGCCTTCAAAAAATTGAAAGCTATCTATCCCAAGGGGCTCCCTTCTAGCACAGGGCAGCGACGACGGCAGCGCACGACGTTCTTTGGGTGTTTTGCCTCGATAGATCAGCCTGGTGAATTTCGAGCGCGCAAGAACTCGCGCGGCGCTGGCGGTTCGTCGGCACAACCCAAGGTTACGCCGCAGCGTCATAGCGAACCGCATAGTGAGACAAGATGGCGGTGGCAGTCTTCACTAGGAGACCGTCTGTACGATGCACTTCAAGAAAGTGCACTTCACTCATTTCCAGGGGCCAGTATTTCTGTGCGATTCGGAACTGGAAGGTAACTTCCGCTTCCAATGCGCGCCTAAAGTGGTTATCAGCGAACCGCTGGTCTCCAAGCTCAAAATAGTCGACGCGAAGTTTCTTTCCAGCATAGTTGGTACGCCACGCATACGCGATGTAGTTCTTGCGGTCTTTCTTTCGAACGACTCGTCGAAACGGATCTCGAAAGCCCTTCAACAAGCGCGTCTCTCCAGAACTGCTCTCGCCCACGCGAAGTACCTTGTTGCCGCTCAAAATTACGTAGACACCAAACCTTGGCAAAGTGGAGAAATCAGATGTCGAGGCCGTTACTTGTTGATTGAGCATTACAGTGAGCGAGGTGAGCGACATTGGAATCCTGCGGTCTAACGTCCTGCGTCACGCGCGCGACGTTTGCGGCGCGTCGCGGTGGACGCGGCTGCTGGATGACTAAGGGGAATATATGAGTGCAGCCGCATCTTCTCGAAATCCGTGCGCCGGGCGCGCTTCACGGCTTTCCGTGGATCCCTAACGAAACCGCCGTGTGACGTCGGTACGTAAAGAACCCAATGCCAGTTGCCGGATTTTCGGGGATTGATGCCCACGATGGCGAGGCCCGTTATCGATGTCCACTTTGAAACGTAACGACCTCGCCATGATTTGAATCCAAATGCTTGGAGTAACTGGCGAAGATGACGACACTCCGTGTAGTACGGACCACCTTTATCAAGGATTTCGCGCGCGATGCCCTCTTTCTTCACTTCGGTGTATGACCGCCCGGCTAGCGAAGCAACACACGCTATACCGCAGCCGGTTCCGTCGAGCTGCAATATCCGCTTGACGTTCATTCAGTCATCGAACCTAAGATATTCGGACCGTGCAAGGTTACTGCCCATCATGCCTTACCCTTGCCCGCGAGGGCGGGCGTGTTGCTCACAGGCCCGCCCCGCTCGATCTCCAGCCGGAACGCCTTGCGCCCGCCGCGCGGGGTGTGCTCGGTCGGTTTGGTGTGGGCGAGCAGGATGCGCGAGAGTTCCACCGCGCGCGCGGCGAGCTGGCACGCGCCTTCGCGCAGTTCCGTGCTCTCCATGACGTGCGCGACGTTGCGCTCCATGTCCTCGGCCGACCAGCCGCGCGAGTGCGCGATGTAGGGAAATTGCGGGAAGCAAAACCCCAGCTCGGAAAAAAAGCACAGCATCTCGCCGGCCACGCCCTGCACGTTGTCCTGCCCGCCGGTGATCACGAAGGCCGCGACCTTGCGGCGGATCAGCGCGTTGTCGCGGATGGTGATCTGGTTCTGGACGCAGTTCAGGCGCTCGGCCATCTTGAAGTACAGGCTGCTCGCCACGCCCCAGCGGATCGGGGTCGCGACGAGCACGACGTCGGCCCAGTGCACCAGCGCCTCGTAGACTTCGGTGAGCTCGTCGGAAGAATCCATCTGCGTGATCGAGCAGGGCCAGGTGCAGGCGTTCGCGCTCTTGGAGTAGTAGCCCTCGCAGTTGCGGAACTTGAGCGCCGAGAGCCGGATGAGCCTGGATTCGCAGCCGAGCGAATCCCTCGCGTGATCGAGCGCGACGCCGAGCAGCGCGTCGGAGGTCGAGTAGCGCGGGTTCCCTTCATCCATGTTGGTGGTCGAGATCCCGACGACGCGCGGTTGACCGCTCTTGCGCTCGACCCGGCGCGAGAGCGGGTGCGGCTCGTGCGGCTTCTTGCCGCGCGCGGTGGGATTGTCGACGCGCACCAGCAGGCGTCCGTTCTCGACGCGCACTTCGTACGCGGGGACGCGGTCCTCCTCGAACCCGGGCTCCCCTTTGCCGCTCGATCGGTGGAATTTCCAGTTGTGCCAGGGGCAAACGACGTAATCGCCGTCCAGGCGTCCTTTCCCGAGCGGTCCGCCGGCGTGATTGCAGGTGCCGGAGATCACCCCGAACTTTCCGTCGCGATAGGAAATTGCGACCTTCGCGCGGCCGACCGTTGCCTCGGTCAGCTCCGCGCGCTCGAAGTTTTCGGCTGGTCCCAGGTCTTGCCAATTCGCTTGCGCCATTGCGATTCCCTCCTTCAGGCGCCCAGGCGGGCGCGGCAGATCTCGAACGCTCCGGTGATGAACCCGAGCAGTGCCGGCCCGCGGTCTCTGAGCGCGAGGAGTTCTTCGCCGGTCGCCACCGCGCCGAAGAAGCCCTCGGTGTGCCAATGGCCGGGCGGAGGAAGCCCGGGCAGCGCTGCGCCGTCAAAGCGCGGCGACGGACTGACGTAGAAATAGGGCTGCGCGTAGAACTCGTCGCCGGGCGACGCGCCGACTCCTATCGTTCGGGCCGATCCTTTACTTTCCTCGAGCGGGACGAGCGTCGCGATATCGAAGTGGTGCGGCCAGCACAGCAACGGTCCGGGGTGCAGGCCGATGAGCGTTCTTCTGAATTCCTCAAGAACGTCGGCCGGGCCAGCGAACCAGCGCGATAGGTCCCCCAATTCGCGGCCCAGCATGGCGAGTTCGAGGGGTTTGCCGCCGGCGGGGTGATCGGGCAACGAATACGGAAGCGCGACGCCCCGCGCGGGCTTGAGACCGAGCGCGTGCATCTTCGAGTCGATCCAGGCGCCGGCCGCCGCGTCGGTCTTTCCGTCGAACTGGAAAGCATCGAGCACGTTGCCGCCGCTTATGACGATCAGCTCGACGCGGGCAATCCGAACCCCGACGCGAACCTCGCCGCCTTTCGCCGGCAGCGGCCGGGAGAGGAGCGCCGCGTGCGATGCGTCCCAGGTGAAGGTCGAGTGGCTGTCGTCGGCCACAGCCTTCAGGTTTGCGCGCGCGGCCTTCGTCACCCATTGCGCCGCGTGATGCACGAGATTGCGGGTTCCAACGAGCGCCGTAGGCGGCGTCCTGCCCATTTTCGACCAGTCGAACGGCATGCGATTTCCTCGACCTTTCGTCGCTCCGGTGCAGGCAACCTTAGCAGATCGCGTTACGGTTTAACGACTTGAATGCTGCGCGGGTCCCTCGAGTCGCTGCCTGGCAGCGCCCGGGTCGCGGGAGTATGATCGCCTGAAAAGCTGTGGCGCAGGAGGAATCCCATGCAAGTGAGCGAAATCCTCAAGGTCAAGGGCAACGCGCTGTTCACGATTGCGCCCGATGGCAAGCTGACCGAGGCCGTCTCGGTGATGGCCCAGCACAACATGGGGTCGCTGGTCGTGATCGAAAAAGGCCGCATGGTGGGCATGCTCACCTTCAAGGAAAT
>Ga0137451_1000001_pt1 | contig 147502 bp, 132 predicted proteins | sample EasRivERMGT500_2_FD_102336 | JGI IMG/M metagenome (GOLD analysis project Ga0137451, IMG submission 102336) | Soil microbial communities from meander-bound floodplain in the East River, Colorado, USA - East River MetaG ERMGT500_2 | ecosystem: Environmental > Terrestrial > Soil > Floodplain ... | reverse complement strand
GATGCGGCCGAGGTTCACCATCGGGTCGAGGAAGGCGCGCGCCATGCGCAGCAGCCGCCACTGCAGCGAGACGAGCTTGCGCCTCCGGGGGCAGGTAAGGCATCATCAGCGCTTCGCTGTACAGCGCCCAGCCTTCGACGTTGGCGCTGTTGAACGCGAAGATGGCGCGCGCGAGCGACACGCCGCGCTCGACCATGGAGGCGAACTGCAGCTCGTGTCCGGGCCGCGCCTCGTGCGCGGTGAGGGTCCAGGCCACGGCCTCGTAGCTGAAATCGTCCATCTTCTCGAGCGTCTTCGCGTGCGGGTTGGTGAGCGGGATGAGGAACTCGCCGTACTCGCCCTGGTTGCCGATCAGGCGCGGGATGCGCATCTGCGGGGCGGGTGTCTGCGCCGCTTCGGACTCGGTGGCGAAGCGGATCGCGGCCTCGCGCCCGGGCAGGCTGATCAGCTTTTCGCGGCGGATGATCGCCTCGATGTCCTTCAGCACGCCGCGGTACATGGCCAGCATGGCCTCGGGCTCGACCTGGCGTTTCTTCAGCTCGCGGATTACGTCGCGATAGTCCGCGGAGGGGAGCTTCCTCGCCGTGGCAAGCTGCTTCGCCAGGACCTGCATCTGGTCGCGCACTTCCTGGAAGTCGGCCCCGGAACGCTCGATCAGCTCCTCGGGGGTGAGGGCCACGCCCACCTGTTTCAGCCGGTTCGCGTAGAGCGCGGGCGGCAGGCGTATTTCTGAGCGCGCGCGCGGCAGCACCGTCTTGCGCGCCCAGTCGTTGTATTCGCGCAGCTGCCTGGCGAGCACCTCGAAGTCCGCCTGCCAGCCTTCGAGCTTCGCCTTCTCGAACAGCCCGGCGATGCCCTTCAGGAAGAACTCGGTTTTGTTGAGCTGCTGCCTGACCTCCTCGATGGTGGGGCCGATCAGCCCCGGCCTGGCCAGCTCCTCCTCGGTGCGCTCGCGCGCGCGCGTCGCGAGAAGCGTGGTGCCCGGCGCGAGGCCCGCGTAGCGCTTCAGGCGCACCAGGGCGCGCGCCTGCCGCTCGGGACGGTTGCGCGGGTCGAGCAGGCTCGAGAGGCCGAAGTTGACGATTCCCGGCGCGGCGACGTAGTTGATCAGGACCCGGCGTTCCAGGCGCGCGGTCTCGATCACCTGCTCGCGCGAGGCGATCAGGATGTCGAGGTCCTGCCGCACCTTGGGGTCGGTCTCGGCCGCGCGCAAGGCGCGCAGGGCGGCGAGGCGCTTCTCGGTCTGCGCGAGCGATCGCTCGAAGAGGTTCGGGCCGAAGTCGGCCACCGCGGTGTCGAATTCCTCCTGCCCGGCGGAGGACGGTCCCTCGGGGAAGACCTGCCCCCGGTCGCGCAACACCTCTACGGCTATCCTGTTGCTGCGCTCGACCCAGGCGGGCGTCTCCGCCCCTGCGAGGGCCGCGAACGAAAGCAGCGCGGCGAAGGCGAGAATGCGCGCTACCACACCGTCTGCAACCGCGGCGCGCGACGCAGCTGCTTGTCCGCAGTAACGAGCTTCAAGCCCAGGGCGATGGCGGTGGCCGCAATGATTCGGTCGGCGGGATCGCCGGGAACCGCCTCGTCGAAGGAGCCCGCGACCTCTGCGATCTCGGCGCTCACCGGTTCGAAGTGCAGCTCCGGCAAGAGACGCAAGTCGGCGATCCACTGCTCCGGAGGCACCGCGAGCACCAGCCTTCCGCGGCGGATGGCGGTCGCGATCTCGAACAGGCTGATCGCCGAGGCGGCGACGTGTCCCCCACGCAAGGCGCTGCGAATCGCGCGCTTCGCTCGAGCCGACAGCCGCGCCGCATCGGCGACCCACCAGACGAGCGCGTGGGTGTCGAGCAGGATCACCGGTTCGCGTCCCACTCTCCCGGATCGATCACCGGATCGAGCGGGCGCTCGTAGCGCCGCACGCTCCCGCGCAGGCGCTTGCGGGCGGCCTCGGCGTCGTCCTTCGCGGCGGAGGGAGGCGCGATCTCGGCGATCACCTGCCCGCGCGAAGTGACGCGGACGCGCTCTCCGCGCCGCACCCGAGCCAGGTACTCGGGCAGTTTCTGCCGGAGCACGGTCACTTTGACGTCTTTCATCGGATCCTCCGAAATGTACACATGGAATGTACGTTCCGGGTTGCGGCACGTCAACTGCCGTCATTCGAGCGCTCGGCTTTGCGGCTGCACGCTACTGCCGAACACGCTAGAACGTCCGGCTGACGCGGTGGTACGATTCCGCCCATGATTGATTGGTCCTCCTGCCCCGCGGTCGAGCGGGACCCGGAACGGGTCAGCGGCGCTTGGATTTTCCGCGTACTCGCGTGCCCGTGGCCGCGCTCTTTGAAAACCTTGAAGACGGCGCTTCGACGTCACAGTTCGTGGAATGGTTTCCCGGCGTGACGGTTGAACAGGTCCGTTCCGTGTTGGAGCACGCCGCGCGGCCAAACACACCCGAGTAGAAGCGCCTCATCGCCTCGGTGTCGCCGCAAGGCGACATTGAGCATCGCGGCCGGCGCATTTTGCCCGCTTCACCACGCCGCAACCGACCGCCAACGCCCCGCAACGAAGTAAAATTCTCCCGATGTTCCGCTACCCGAATTTCTGGCGCTACTTCCGTTACGCCTTCCTCACGCTCGCCTTGCTCGCGGCGGGCTTCACGCTGTATCTCGACTTTCGCGTGCGCAGCGAGTTCGAGGGTCGGCGTTTCGCGCTGCCGGCACGGATTTACGCGCGGCCGCTCGAGCTGCACGCGGGGCTGCGAATCGCGCAAGTGGACGTGGTGCACGAGCTGCGCGAGGCGGGTTACCGCGAAGGCGTAGGTGTAGGCGAGGGCGAGTCGGGCTGGTTCGTGCGCGACGGCGAAACGCTCGAGATCGCAGTGCGGCCGTTCGTGTTCTGGGACGGGCCTCAGGCCGCGAAGCGAATCCGCGTGGCGTTCGACGGCAAGACGGTCGCAAGGGTAGCGGACGCCGAAGGCAAAGACCTGCCGCTCGCACGCCTTGAGCCTTTGCCGATCGGCGGCATCTATCCCGCGAACAACGAAGACCGCGTGCTGGTGCGCCTGTCCGAGGTGCCGAAGCACCTTGTCAACGCGCTGATCGCGACCGAGGACCGCAATTTCTACTCCCACCACGGCTTCGACCCGCGCGGCATGGCCCGCGCCGTATGGAGCTTCGTCCGCCTGAGGGGACTCCAGGGCGGGAGCACGCTCACGCAGCAGCTCGTCAAGAACTTCTTCCTCACGCCCGCGCGCACGCTCTCGCGCAAGGTCACCGAGCTCTTCATGGCGGTGCTGCTCGAAATCCACTACGACAAGGAGGAGATCCTCGAGACGTATCTGAACGAAATCTATCTCGGCCAGGACCGCGACCGCGCTATCCACGGCGTCGGGCTCGCGTCGCTGCACTACTTCGGCAAGACGGTCGAGCACCTCACGCTCGCCGAGAGCGCGCTCCTCATCGCCATGGTGAAGGGTCCGGCCGTGTACGACCCCCACCGCCACCCGCAGCGCGCGCTCGAGCGGCGCAACGTCGTCCTTCGAGAAACCAAGGACCGGGGCTACGCCACGATGGAGCAGTTCGCGCAAGCGCGCGCCGCGAAGCTCGGGGTGAACGCCAAGGCCTCGGTCGGCACCTCCCCACACCCGGCGTTCCTCGAGCTGGTGCACCGGCAGCTGCGGCGCGAATACGACGAAACCGACCTGCGCTCCGAAGGCCTGCGCGTCTTCACCACGCTCGACCCGCGCGCGCAGGGCGCGGCGGAACGCACCCTCGCGCGCAAGCTCGCGCAGTTCGACAAGGGGAAGATCTTCGGCGCCGCGGGCCTGGAAGGTGCGGTCGTGGTCACCGACACCCAGACGGGCGAAGTGCAGGCGCTGGTCGGGGGACACGACGCGCGCTACCGCGGCTTCAACCGCGCCCTGGACGCCGCGCGGCCGGTGGGTTCCTTGCTCAAGCCCGCGATCTACCTCACCGCGCTCAGCCTGCCCTCGCGCTATACCCTTGTGACGCCGATCGACGACGGGCCCTTCGTCTGGAAGAGCCGCGGGGCGCCCGACTGGGAGCCGGCGAACTACGACAAGACCTTCCACGGCGCGGTGCCGCTGCGGACGGCGCTCGCGCAGTCCTACAACGTGGCGACGGCGCGCCTGGGGACCGAGCTCGGCGTGGAGAAGGTGCTCGCCACCGTGAAGCGGCTGGGCGTCGAGCGCGAGTTCAAGCCCTACGCATCGACACTGCTGGGCGCCGCGGAGATGAGCCCGCTGGAAGTCGCGCAGATGTACCAGACGGTCGCGAGCGGCGGATTCCGCGCGCCGCTGCGCGCGATCCGCGAAGTGACCACCCAGGACGGCCGGCCGCTCAAGCGCTACCCGATCGCGGTGGAGCAGGCCTTCCCGGCGGAGCCCATGTACCTCCTCGCCGTCGCCATGCAGGGCACCGTGCGCGAAGGCACGGCGCAGAGCCTCGCGAACTGGCTGCCGCCGGAGACCGCGGTCGCGGGCAAGACCGGGACGACCGACGACCAGCGCGACGCCTGGTTCGCGGGTTTCACCGGTGACCGGCTCGGCATCGTGTGGATCGGCTACGACGACAACCGCGCGGCGCGCCTCTCCGGAGCGGGCGCAGCGATGCCGGTGTGGGGCGAGCTGATGGCCGCGCTCGCTCCGGAGCCGCTCGCGCTCCAGAAGCCCGACGGCATCGAGTACGTGCTGATCGATCCGGGCAGCGGGCTGCGCGCCGACTTTGCCTGCGCCGGGGCGATCGAGCTGCCGTTCGCGCTGGGGTCGGCGCCGGCCGAGCGCGCGCCCTGCGCCTCCACCGTGGGCGCCGCGGTCGAGCAGGTGAAGCAGCACACGAAGAGCTTGTTCGAGCGCTGGTTCGGACGATAAGCGCCAAATCAGCGGAAAATGCGAATCGTGTCATCCCCGCGAAGGCGGGGATCCAGTGACTGTGCCGCCGCTGGATTCCCGCTTGCGCGGGAATGACGGCACACGACGTCCGATGAGAACCCTCCTTGTCCTACTGGCAGCGATCATCGCAGGCTGCGCGGCCGTGGTGCCGATGCCCGGGCCGGCTCCGGAGCGCGCTCCCGAGCCGCCCGCTCCCGAGGTGCCCGCGCCCGCCGCCCGCACCGAAAGCATCGCCATCGCCGGCCTCATGGACGGCGCGCGCACCGATGCCGCGGCCGGGCGCCTGGCGAACGCCGCGGCGCAGCTCGAGCGCGCCCTGCGGATCGAGCCGCGCAATCCGCGCCTGTGGCAGGAGCTCGCGCGCGTGCGCCTGAAGCAGGGCGACTACGCGCAAGTCGAGGGCACCGCCGCGCGCTCCAACTCCTGGGCGCGCGACGATCCGTTGCTCCGCGCCGAGAACTGGCGCCTGATCGCGCGCTCACGCGAGGCGCGCGGCGACGACGCGGGCGCCAAGGCGGCGCTCGAAACGGCCGAACGGCAGAAGTGAGAGACGGGGGACCCCGTCAAGAACCGCACTTCCGACTGTTGCGTGTGCCGCTCGGCTAACGAGCCTGAGACCCCGCGAGGAACCCGGCGTCCTTCATGAGCAAGAGATGCCGGGCTTCTTCGCGCGCCACCCAAGCTTCGTAATCCTTGCCGGTCATGACGGACTGGTTGAAGGCGCCCGTGTCCATGAACGTCTTCCATTCGGGGGCCGCCCGCACCTTCTTGAGCAGGTCGATATAGAAGTTCACTTGATCCTGGGTAACGTCGCCGGGCATAAAAATGCCTCGCAGCATCAGGTACTCGACGTTGAGCCCGGTATCCCTGCACGTGGGAATGTCATACCACGACATCGTCTTGGTGATCTTTGCCTTGTAGGGCATGCGCTTGCTGTCGAACACGCACAGCGGCCGCAGCGTTCCGGCGCGCCACTGCGCCACCGCCTCGATCGGGTTGTTGACCGTCGAATCGACGTGCTTGCCGACCAGTTGCACCGCCACCTCGCCGCCGCCTCGGTAGGAGATGTAGGTGAACTTCGCACCGGTCAGTTTTTCAATTGAAGCCGTGATGATCTGATCCTCCTGCTTCGCTCCCGTGCCCCCCATTTTGAACTTGCCCGGTCCCGCCTTCCTCACCGCCTCGATGTATTCCTTCGGGGTCTTGTACGGCGTTTCAGCGTTCACCCAGAGAACGAATTCGTCGAGCGCCATCATCTGCACCGGGGTCAGGTCGCGCCAGTTGAACGCCGTGTGCGTCGCGAGCGGGGTCGTGAACAGGTTCGAGAGGGTGATGATCAGCTTGTGCGGGTCACGCTTCGCCTCCTTGACGTCAAGGAAACCCTCTGCGCCCGCCCCGCCGCCCTTGTTGATGACCACCATCGGTTGCTTCATCAGTTTGTATTTCGCGACCATCCCCTGGGTGAAGCGCGCCATTTGATCGGCGCCGCCGCCCGTGCCGGCCGGGACGATGAATTCCACCGTCTTGTTGGGTTCCCAGGCGGCAAACGCCGGGGCGGAAAGAACCGCCGCCGCAACAGCCGTCAAGAACGCAACGCCGGCACGCCGCACCTGATAAGCAGAAATGAACATATCTTTCCTCCTATGGGTTCTGGTGAGCCTAAACGAAAGAGCAGTATGCGCCGATGCATAACCGCGTGGAATGGATTAGCGGTTCGCCGCCTGCCTGCGACGATGACAAGCCTCAGGAAGACTACTTTTTCGCCTTGATCAGCGCGTCGTAGGCGTTGTCGCAGCGCTCGACTTCCGCGCTGTCCATCGCCGGATCGACGAACAGCATCTTGGCGCTCCGCAAGGGCGACGCCAGGTTCTTCATCGGCGACAGGTAATTCAGCTTCAACATCAGCGGCTGCCCATCGCTGATCACGTATTCGTAGAACAGCAAGGCGGCATTCGGATGGGGCGGTCTGCGCGATACGCCTATGCCGTTCGAGCGCCCGATCATCGGATCGATCGCAAACCAGTCCACCGGCGCGCCCTGCTGCTTGGCCTGCTCGATCATGTGGCTGTAGACGGCGAGCGCCAGCGGCACCTCGCCCGATACGACCATGTTGGCAAGGACCGAATTGCCGCTGCGCACCGACCAGCCGTTGCGCGCCCCGATCCCCCGGAAGAGTTCCGCGCCTTTTTCCTCGCCCAGATCCTTGAGCAGGCTGCAGTACCATTCGCCGGCTTTCGCTTCCACGCCCAGCTTGCCCCTCCATCTGGGCTCGAGCAGATCGGTCCAGCGTTTGGGCAGATCCTGTTTCCTGACCGCCCGGGTGTTGTACGCCTGCACGAAAACGTTGATGAATTGCGGGGCCCAGCCGCGATGGGCGGGCAGGGTGCCTTCGAGCATTTCCTTGTGCCACCCGGAACTGACTTCCTGCAGGAGTTTCTCCCGGTACAGCGCTTCGAGCTCCGGAGAAGAAACGCTGGCCGCGTCGAAGTCCCAGCGGTTCACCGTTTTTTCCGCCACCATGCGCTGCAGCACCTTGACCGAGGATGCCCGCCACACATTGACACGGACGCCGTAGCGCTTTTCGAAATCGGCGCCCAGCAGCTTGATCGTTTCTGCGGCATTGGAGGTGTAGAGCGTCAAGGAGCCTTCTTTTCGTGCCGCGTCCACCAGCCGTTGATGACGGGAAGGGCTGCCGTCGGCAGCCAGCTCGGCGAACGATTGCGCCGATGCGAACGGGGCCGCAACGGCCATCAGAAACGCGGAAATCATGACGCGCGGCTGAAACAGCATGGAGCGACGCTGATGCATCAAGCTGCCGCTTGCGTCGCCGCCCTGGAGATACCGGCGGGGAGCGCCGACATGTCGAGGCTGTACAACCTGCAGACATTCGCGGCCAGCACTTTCGTCTGCGTCTCCAAAGGCAGGTGGCCCAGATCGCGCTGGATGACCTTGATCGAATTCGGCCAGGTCGAGTTGGCATGGGGATAATCATTCGACCACATGAGGTTGTCCTGACCCCACCACGCGAGGTTGCGGCCGCAGACCGAGTCGTTGAAGAAACAGGAAAAGACCTGTTTGCGAACGTACTCGCTCGGGTCGCGGGCGAAAGGCGGCGGATTCTCGCCGCGGAAGCGGCGGTAGTAGTAATCCCATTGCTGGACCATGAATGGGAGCCAGCCCGACTCGTTTTCCACCGTCACGAGTTTGAGCTTCGGATAGCGCTCCAGCACACCGTAGAAGATGAAATCGAAGAGCGCGTTGACGACGTCGGCGAGCTTGAGGTTCACGCTGCCGCGGTAGTGCTCGATGCCTTTTCTTTCCTTGCCGTGATAGCTGTGGCCGGTCAGGATGTGCATGCTCACGGGCGCGTCCAGGTCCTGGGCCGCCGCCCAGAGCTTGTCGTAGTGGCGCGAGTGAAAGGGGAGGTCTGGGTGCGGCGCCTGCCAGACGAGCGCGCCCCTGAGGCCCGCCTTGCGGCAGCGCTCGAGCTCCCTGACGCCATGGTCGATGTCGTAGACGGAGATCGCCGCGATTCCGATGAGGCGGTTTCTCGCGACGCTGCAATACTCGATCAGCCAGTCGTTGTAGAGGCGAAAGCAGGCCTGTTGCAGCCCGGCATCGTTGAGGGCGTAGAGCTTGAGAAGGAGCGTCGGGTAGAGAACCTCGGCGGAGAGGCCGTCGACTTCCATCTCCCTGATGCGCGCGTGCGGATCCTGTCCGCCCTCGCGCCGCTGGAAGCCTTCGCCCAGTTTGTGAGGGGGAAAGAGCGGCGCGGCCTCGCGATACTTCTCCGGGACCCCTTTCTTCCAGAGGTCGACCGGCTCCATGACGTGGGAGTCGGCCGAGATGATGACCCCGTCTATCCCCAGCCCCCGGCTGTCTGTCGCCCCCATGCTCGTGCTCTGTTCGATCGGCTACTCGAAGAACTCGCCTTCGCGGACCACGACCGGCACGCGCTTGTTCTCCTTCGAATCGCCGGGCATCGGCTCGCCGCGGATATTGAGCCGGCCGGCGGCGTCCTGCGGCCCCGCCCGGCAGCCGACCCGCACCAGCACCAGCGGCTCTTTGCTCGTGGCCTCGAACCAGTAGTACGCGCCGGCGGGGAGCATGATCCCCTCGTGCTTGCCGACGTCCGTATGGCCGCCGTCCGCGTCGTAGTAGCGCGCGCTGCCCTGCAGCACGATGAAGGTGTGGTCTTCGTGGGGATGCGTGTGCAGAGCGTTCTCGCCGCCGGAGGCGTAGACCTTGAGCGTCGCCCACATGTTCTCGGTCCTGGCGAGCGCCGTGTTGGTGCGCCCCTGATCGAGCATCTGGGCGCGCATCTTGAAGAACGACGGCTTCTTGGCCGTTGCCTTGGTGCCGGCACGTGCGCCGTGGAGTTTGTCGTCCTGGTCGGTTGCCTGCATGGACCTCTCCTTCGTCGAGAGCGCGCCCCGAAGCGGTCAGCGCGCAAAACATCACGATGTTAGATTAGTGCAGTGCCAACCTCAAGGGCCCGCCGGGCGGCACGCGCCGTAAAGGAGGAATCATGCGCTGGATACATAAGATGCGTCGTTTGATCCTGTCCCTGGCGGCGCTGGCGACGGCCTTGCCCGGCTTCGCGCAGGATGAGTCGCTCGCGCTGTATGACGGCCCGGATCGGACGCAGAAGCTGATTGCGGCGGCGCAAAAGGAAGGCTCGTTCGCGCTGTACACGAGCTTTGCCGAAAAGGACCTGCCGACCCTGACCGTCGCGTTCGAAAAAAAATACGGCGTCAAGGCCAAAGTCTGGCGCGCCGGGTCGGAGAAAGTGCTGCAGCGAACCCTCGCCGAAGCGGCGGCAAGGCGCTACGAGGTCGATGCGATCCACTCCTCCGCGCTCGAAATGGAGACGCTGCATCGGGAAAAAATCCTGCAACCCGTCGCGTTACCGCATTCGACTGAGCTGATCGCGGGCGCGCTGCGGCCACATCGCGAATGGGTGGCGACCTACCTGTCGGTCTGGGTGCAGGCCTACAACACCAAGCTCGTCAAGAAGGAAGACTTGCCGAGGACTTTCGAGGACCTGCTCGACCCGAAGTGGAAGGGCAAGCTCGGCATCGAGGCCAACGTCCCGGAGTGGTACTCGACCGTGGACATGGAGATGGGCGAGGAGAAGGGCATCAAGTTCTTCCGCGACCTGGTGGGCCGCAACGGCATCTCGGTGCGCACGGGGCATTCGCTGCTCAACAACATGGTCGTCGCGGGCGAAGTGCCGCTCGCGCTGACGGTGTACCAGTTCCTGCCGGAACCCGCCAAGCGCAAGGGCGCGGCGATCGACTGGTTCGTGCTGGAGCCGGCGGTCGCGCGCACCAGCGGCGTCGGCATCGCGCGCCGCGCGCCGCATCCGAACGCCGCGCTGCTGTTCTACGATTTCATGCTGTCGGTCGAGGCGCAAAAACTGATGCTGGCGATGGAGTACGTGCCGACCAATACCAAGGTGCCCTCGCCGCTCGCCCAGCAGCGCTTCACGCTGGTGGACCCGGCGGTCGCCCTGGACCAGCGAGACAAGTGGGCCAGGTCCTTTGAGGAGGTGATACTCAAGCGGGGCGGGCAATGAACACGCAAGTCCACCTATGACCCTCAAACGTCCAAAAGGCCCCCCTGGTACGCTCCTCGTGCTCAAGCACACCTCGAACATCCTCAAGGACAATCCGCTCGGCGATCCGCACGTGCGCAAGCTTGGCGTGTGGCTCCCGCCGCAGTACGACGTCGGACCGCATCGCCGCTTCCCTGTGCTCTACGACCTGGTCGGCTTCACCGGCTCGGGTCTCGCGCACGCGAACTGGAAGCCCTTCGGCGACAACGTCCCGGAGCGCGCGGCGCGGCTCATCCGCGAGGGAAAGATGGGGCCGGTGGTCATCGTCTTTCCGGACTGCTTCACCGCGCTCGGCGGCAATCAGTACGTGAACTCTGTCGCGATCGGCGATTACGCCGACTATCTGACGCGCGAGATCATTCCCTTCGTTGACCGCGAGTTCAGGACGCTCGCTGCCCGCGAGCACCGCGGCTGCTTCGGAAAATCATCCGGCGGCTACGGGGCGATCCTCCATGGCATGAAGTACGCGAAATACTGGGGCGCGATCGCGAGTCACTCCGGTGACGCGTATTTCGATTTCGTCTACTGGCACGATTGGCCGAACACGCTCAACGAGCTGGCGAAGCACCGTCTGCCCAAGCGAAAGGCGGGCGCGTACGACGCGCGCGGCGAATCGAACCGCAAGGGCCTCGCTCAAGGGATGGACGACGGCCGCATCAAGCGCTTCCTTGCGCACGTGTGGAAAAAGGAAAAGCTCTCCACCGCCGAGGCCCACTGCATCATGAACCTGTGCATGGCGGCGACCTACGACCCGGACCCGAAGGCGCCCAATGGTTTTCGCGTGCCGTTCAACCTCGAATCGGCCGAGCTGATCGAGGAGCGTTGGAGGAAGTGGCGTGAGCACGACCCGATCCACCTGGTCGGAAGATACCGCGACAACCTCAAGTCGCTCTCCGGTATCTACATCGATTGCGGCTGGCGCGACCAGTACCACATCCACTACGGCGCGCGGATTCTCGCGAAGCGCCTCGCTCAGGCCGGCGTCCGGCACCGCTACGAGGAATTCGACGACGACCACTCCGACATCGATTACCGGATGGACGTGAGCCTGCCGTTTCTGTACAGGGCGTTGAAGCCCTAAAAATCTGTAGATTCACCAACTGCCCGGCACGTCAGCCGTCCGGCTGTCGCAGTGGTACGATTCCGCCCATGATTGATTGGTCCTCCTGCCCTGCGGTCGAGCGGGACCCGGAACGGGTCAGCGGCGCTTGGATATTCCGCGGCACCCGCGTGCCTGTGGCCGCCTTGTTTGAAAATCTTGAAGACGGCGTTTCGACGTCACAGTTCGTAGAGTGGTTTCCCGGCGTGACCGTTGAACAGGTCCGCGCCGTCCTGGAGCACGCTGCACGGAGCGCGTTGGCTCCCGCCTGAGTGCGCGTGCTGTTCGACCAAGGCACCCCTGCCCCCTTGCGCGAGGCGTTGACGCAGCACGAAGTCTCCACCACCTACGAACGCGGTTGGTCGAAATTGACTAACGGCGAGCTGCTCGATGCCGCGGAGCGCGAAGGATTTGCTCTCATAGTCACCACCGACTCGAACCTGCGATACCAACAGAGTCTCGGAGATCGACGTCTAGCAATTGTTGTTCTGTCGTCGACCAGTTGGCCACGGATACAACGAGCGATCGCTGCCGTAGTCGGCGCAATTAACGCCGCTTCACACGGGAGCTACGTTGAAGTCGAGATACCGTAGGCATCCAATGAGAGCGATCCTCTGCGCGTTTGCCCTGCTGCTCGCCTGTCCGGCGCGGGCGCAGGACGCCTATCCTTCGAAACCGGTGCGCATCATCGTGCCCTCCGCGCCGGGCGGCGGCACCGACACCGTCGCGCGCCTGCAGGCGGAGACTGCGCGCGCGCTTCAGACCCCGGAAATGCGCGAACGCCTGGCGACCGAAGGCGCTGATCCGGTGGGAAGCACGCCGACCGAATTTGCGGCGCTCATCCGCCAGGAGATGGAGAAGTGGACCGAGGTCGCGCGCGCGGCGAATATCAAGCCGGAGTAGCGATCGCGGGGTTCGTGCCCTAGAATCGGGGCATCGAACACCATCGACCGGAGGCCCATTTTGACTCACGTGACTCACTCCAAGATGCTGGAGACCAGGCGAAGGAAGAAAAGAGCGAGGAAGGACTTCGCGGGGATAGCCAAGCGAGCGAAGAAGCTGGGGAAGCAAGGCGCGAAAAAGGCCGGCGTGCACGCTCCGAAAAAGGAACTCCCTAGCGCTCCCGGCTGACGCGAGCTTCCCGGTCGTGAGGTCGGTTCAGAGCTTGTGACCGCCGATCATCAGGCGCTTGAACACCGAGTAGTGCTCCTTGACGCCGTCATCGGCGGGGATGCGCTTCACCGTGATCCACACCTCCGGGCTGAAGTTTTCGCACAAGTCGGCGGTGTATTCGGCCTCGTCTTGCGCCGCGGCGCGCGCCGCATCCACGGTGGGGGCGCCGAGGTCCTCGGTGAAATGCCGCGTCAGGTGCTCGACGACCCGCCGATACCCGGTCTCATCGATCTCCACGACTTCGGCGATAGTGCAGCGCCCGTGGCTATCCACGCCGACGAAGGAAGTGAGGCAATGGCACTTCGGCCCGCGATGGCTCGACCCGGTCGGATCGCATAACGCGTAGCCGCCCGACACCAGCCACTCTCCGTCGCGGGCGGCGCCGCTCTCGGAATGAACGAGATCGTCGGAAACGTCCAGCCGCACGGCCCTCAGGAACTTCATCGGCCGCTCCGGTGCAGTTGGCCGCGGCGACTCGCCGGACAAAGCCAAGTAGAATTCTTTTCCATGTTTACCGGAATCATAGCCGCCGTCGGAAAAATCAGCCGGGTCGAGTCGCGAAAGGGCGGACTGCGCCTCGCGATCGACGCGGGTGCGCTTGGCTTACGTGACGTTGCAGTCGGCGACAGCATCGCGGTCAACGGCGCGTGCCTCACCGTGGTGACGCGCGGAAAGAAGAGTTTCGGCGTCGATGTCTCCCGCGAGACCTTGCGCTGCACCGCCGGGCTGGATCGGGCGGTAGAGGTCAACCTCGAGAAGGCGCTCGCGCTTTCGGACCGGCTCGAAGGCCACCTCGTTCTCGGTCACGTCGACGGGGTCGGGAAAGTAACGCGCTTCGAACCGGCCGGCGCGAGCCGCGTGTTGCGCGTGCGGGCGCCGGCGGGACTTGCGCGCTACATCGCGCGCAAGGGCTCGATCGCGGTGCACGGCGTGAGCCTCACGGTGAACGCGGTGCGGGGTGCTGAGTTCGACGTGAATTTGATTCCGCATACGCTCGCCGCGACGACGCTGAAGCATCTGCGCTCCGGCGACCGCGTCAATCTGGAAGTGGACCCGCTCGCGCGCTACGCGGAACGCCTGCTCCGCAGGAAATGAGCGGCAAGGATCAACCGTCATTCCCGTGAAAACGAGCGAAGGCGAGTTTCGAGGAACGGCCAAGCGGGAATCCAGTGACGTCGCGCAAGAGTCTCTGGGTCCCCGCCTTCGCGGGGACGACGGAAATTGATGGCGTTCTCCGCGGCCGAGATCGAGCGGCGGCGCGCGCTGCGCCCGCGCCCCGAGTTCCCGGCCGAGCTGCCGATCTGCGCGAAGCGCGAGGAGATCGCCAAGGCCATCGCCTCGCACCCGGTCGTGATCGTCTGCGGGGAAACGGGCTCGGGCAAGACCACGCAGCTCCCGAAGATCTGCCTCGAGCTCGATCGGGGCATCCGGGGGTTCATCGGCCACACCCAGCCGCGCAGGATCGCCGCTCGCGCCACCGCTACCCGCGTCGCGCAGGAGCTGAAGACCGAGTTGGGCGGTGCGGTCGGATACAAGATCCGCTTCACCGACCGCGTCGGCCCGCGTTCCTACATCAAGATCATGACCGACGGCATCCTGCTCGCCGAGACCCAAGGGGACCGCGAGCTTCGCCAGTACGACACCCTGATCATCGATGAGGCGCACGAGCGCAATCTCAACATCGACTTTCTGCTCGGCTACGTCAAGCAGCTCCTTCCACGGCGTCCGGATCTCAAGCTCGTTATCACCTCGGCAACCATCGACGCGGAGCGCTTCTCCAAGCATTTCGACGGTGCACCGGTCATCGAGGTCTCGGGGCGGCTCTACCCGATGGAAGTCCGTTACCACCCGGTCGAGTCGGAAGACGACGACTACGATCTCAACGAGGCGATCAGCGACGCGGCGGACGAGCTCGCGCGTGAGGGTCAGGGCGACGTCCTGGTGTTTCTGCCGGGGGAGCGCGAGATTCGCGAGGCGGCGGAGACGCTGAGAAAGCATCATCCTCCGCACACCGAGATCCTGCCGCTGTTCGCGCGGCTCTCGCGAGACGAGCAGGAGCGCGTGTTCAAGCCCCACGGGGGACGGCGCATCGTGCTCGCGACCAACGTCGCCGAGACCTCGCTCACCGTGCCGGGCGTGCGCTACGTCGTGGACACGGGTCTTGCGCGCGTCAAGCGCTATAGTTACCGCAACAAGGTCGAGCAGCTGCGCGTCGAGAACATCTCCCAGGCCGCGGCCAAGCAGCGCGCCGGACGTTGCGGCCGGGTCGCGAGCGGGGTCTGCGTGCGCCTCTATGCCGAGGACGAATTCAAGCGGCGCCCCGAGTTCACCGAGCCCGAGGTGTTGCGCTCCTCGCTCGCCAACGTGATTCTTCGGATGAAGTCGCTGGGCTTGGGCGAGGTCGAGGAGTTTCCCTTCATCGATCCTCCGGCGCCCAAGGCGATCCAGGACGGCTACGCGCTGCTCGCCGAGCTGGGCGCGGTGGACGAGGCGAAGGTGCTCACCGAAACCGGAAGACAGCTCGCGAAGCTGCCGGTGGATCCGCGCATCGCCCGCATGGTGCTCGCGGCCAGGGCGGAAAACGCCCTGGCCGAAGTGCTGGTCATCGCCGCGGCGCTCTCGGTGCAGGACCCGCGCGAGCGGCCCGCCGAGCGCGCCGGCGCCGCCGACGAGGCGCAGAAGCCTTTCATCGACGAAAAGTCGGATTTCCTCTCCTGGCTGAAGCTGTGGAAGTTCTTCGAGGAAGCGCTCGCGCACAGGAAGTCCAACCGCAAGCTGCACGAGGTCTGCCGCGAGCATTTTCTTTCCTTCAACCGCATGCGCGAGTGGCGCGACGTATACGCCCAGCTCAAAGAGCTGACCGCCGAGCTCGGCTGGCGGGCCTCGGGGACGCCTGCGAGCTATTCCCAGATTCACCGTTCGCTCCTCGCGGGCCTCCTCGGCAACATCGGCATGAAGACCGAGGAGGGAAATTTCCTCGGTGCCCGCGGAATTCGCTTCTGGGCGCACCCCGGGTCGGGCGTGGGCAGGAAAGCCGGCCGCTGGGTGATGGCGGCGGAGATCACCGAGACCACACGCCTGTACGCGCGCTGCATCGCCTCGATCGAGCCCGAGTGGCTGGAGTCGGTCGGCGCGCATCTCGTGAAGCGCCACCAATACGAGCCGCACTGGGAAAGGAAACCCGCGCACGTGGCCGCCTTCGAGCGCGCGACGCTCTACGGCCTGCCCTTGTATACGAACAGGCGCGTGCACTACGGTCCCATGGACCCTGCCGGATCGAGAGAGGTCTTCATACGCCAGGCGCTCGTCGAAGGCGACTACGAGACGCACGCGCCGTTCTTTCTCCACAACCGCAGGCTGGTGCGCGAGATCGAGCAGCTCGAGCACAAGTCGCGCCGCCCGGACGTGCTGGTGGACGACGAGCTGATCTACGCCTTCTACGACAGCCTCGTCGCGGAAGGCATCCACAACGGTGCGGATTTCGAGCTCTGGCGGCGCGAGGCGGAGGCGAAAGATTCCAAGCTGCTGTTCCTCAAGCGCGGGGACCTGATGCGGCACGAGGCGGCGGGTATCACCACTGCGCAGTTTCCGCATGAGCTCCGGATGGCCGGACGCAGCTTCGCGCTCGAATACCACCACGAGCCGGGCTCGCAGAAGGACGGTGTGACGCTCACCGCGCCGCTCCTCGCGCTCAACCAGATCGACGCGGCGAAGACGGACTGGCTGGTGCCGGGGCTCGCGCGCGAGAAGATCACGCGGCTCGCCAAGTCGCTGCCGCACAAGCTCCGCCACCCGCTCGGCCCGCTCCCGGAGTTCGTCGAGGCGTTCCTCGCGGCCGACGTAACGCAGGACGCGCCGCTCGCGCAGGCGATCGCCCGCTACGCGCGCCGCGAGCACAATCTAGCGATTCCGCCCGACGCCTTCCGGACGGAAATGCTCCCCGCGCATCTCTCGATGAATTTCCGCTTCGTCGATGAGCACGGCCGGCAGCTCGGTATGGGCCGCAACCTCGCGCAGCTGCGCGCCGAGCTGGGCCAAAAGGCGCAGGAGCAGTTCTCCGAGGTCGCCAAGGCCGACGTACCGGCCGCGGAATACACCGAGTGGGAGTTCGGTGACCTCGAGGAAGTGATGGAGATCCGGCGCGGCTCCCAGACGCTCATCGGCTATCCGGGCCTCGTGGACAAGCTCGGCTCGGTCAGCCTCGAGGTGTTCGACTCGGCGGACAAGGCGCGCGAGGCGCACCGTGCGGGACTGCGGCGGCTGTTCATGCTGCAGCTTAGGGAGCAGGCCCGCCATATCGAGAAGAATCTGCCCGGCCTGCAGGCGATGGCCGTGCAGTTCGCGGCTCTGGGCGGCGCGGCGGAATTGAAGGAGCAGCTCCTCGCGGCGGCGTTCGACCGCGCCTGCATGCAGGAGCCCTGGCCGCGGGTGCGGGCGGAGTTCGAGCGGCGCCGCGACGAAGCCCGCTCACGGGTGACACTCCTCGCCCAGGAGATCGCGCGCCTCGCCGGAGCGATCCTTGCCGAGCATGTGGCGCTGCAGAAGAAGCTCCAGCAGTTGTCCAAGGCCTTTGCCGGCCCCTGCCGCGATATCGGGGAGGCCGTCGCAGGGCTGATGTCCGGGCGGTTCATCGAGCAAACGCCTTACGAGCGGCTGCAGCATTTTCCCCGCTATCTGAAGGCGGCGGGCCTGCGGCTGGACAAGCTGCGCGCCGATCCACGGCGCGACGCGCGCCTTGCGGCGGAGTTTGCGCCATTGTTCGCGCAGTGGCAGCGCCAGCGCGCGACGCAGGCAAGATCGGGCGCCCCCGATCCGCGGCTCGAGCAGTTCGGCTGGCTGCTCGAGGAGCTGCGCGTGCAGCTCTTCGCGCAGGAGCTCAAGACGCCGGTGCCGGTTTCGGTCAAGCGTTTGACGAAGATGTGGCAGACTTATCGTTAGAGCCGGACGCGAAGCTCGCGCTTCGCGCCGGTCTAACTTCGCGAGATGGAGCGGCAGCAGGGCAAATTTGTTCTAATGAGGGAAGCACGGGTGTGCCGCTCATCTCGCGGCAGATAAATTGGGGTGATCGGTGGAAAGAATCGTCGCGGCGCTGTTGAAGGCGTTTGGCAGCCTGCTGCATCCGAAGATGCTCTGGCTCATGGTGTGGCCGGTGGCGGTCGCGCTCGTCACCTGGGTGACGCTCGCCGCGCTGTACTGGAGCGAGGCCGCCAAGTGGATCGACTTCCAGATGCACCAGTGGCCATTCTTCGAATGGGCAATCTCGATCTGGCCGATGACGCTGATCGCCGCGTGGTTCGGGTGGCTCCTGCTGCCGCTCGTTTTCGTGCCCGCGGTTCTGATCACGGCGGTGCTGATCATCAGCATCGTGTCCATGCCCGCAATGGTCGCTCACGTCGGCGAGCGCGACTACCCTGGGCTCGCCCGGCGAAAAGGGGGCACGGTCCTGGGCAGCATCTGGAATGCAGTCGCAGCGCTCGTCGTGCTCGCGCTGCTCTTCGCGCTCAGCCTGCCGCTTTGGCTGATCCCGCTGCTGTGGCCGGTGCTGCCTGTCCTCCTGTTCGGCTATTTCAACCAGCGGGTGTTCCGCTACGACGCGCTCGCCGAGCATGGGGCCGTCCCCGAGATCGCCGAGACAATTCGCCGCAGTCGCGGCGAGCTGTTTCTGCTCGGAGTCGCGCTTGCACTCATCGGGCACATACCTTTCGTGGGGTTTTTCATGCCCGTGTACGGGGGGCTTGTTTTCATCCACTACGGGCTCGCGCGCCTTGGCGAGCTGCGCGGCGAACCGATCCAGGGAACGGCGAGGCAGGTGTGAGGGTCGGCGCGATCATCATCGGCGACGAAATCATTCGCGGCAAACGCGAAGACAAGCATTTCGCGAAGCTCATCGCTATCCTCGGGGCGCGCGGGATGAAGCTCGACTGGTGCGAGTACCTCGGCGACAAGCCCGAGCTCATCACCGCGACTCTCAGGCGCACGTTTGCCTCGGGCGATCTCGTATTCAGCTTCGGCGGCATAGGCGCAACGCCGGACGATCACACGCGCCAGTGTGCGGCTGACGCGCTCAGGGTCGGACTGGAGCTGCACCCGGAGGCCGAGGCAGCCATCCGCTCGCGTACAGACATGGAGATCACGCCGCAGCGGCTGAAAATGGGCGAATTTCCACGCGGATCGAGAATCATTCCGAATCCGTACAACCGCATCCCGGGATTTTCTGTGGGGGATCACCATTTCGTTCCGGGATTTCCGGTCATGGCCTGGCCGATGGTCGAGGGGGTGCTCGACCATCGCTATGCGCACCTGTTCCACCTCGCGCCCGAGGCCGAGGCCTCGATCATCGTCTATGACTTGCCGGAATCGACGGTTACACCGCTCATGTTGGAGGTGGAGGTGCGCTACCGCCGCTTGAAGTCCTTCAGTCTTCCGAGCATGGGCGAGGCGGGGATGCGCCGTCACATCGAGCTCGGCGTGCGCGGCACGCCCGACGAAGTTGCGCCGGCCATCGAGCAGATGAAGGCGGGAGTCGCCGCGCTCGGCGGCCGGTGGGAGCCGGCCGGGAAAGCCTGACCCGCGTCGTGGCGAAAAGCTCGGCGAGAGCAATAGTTATACTTAATAATCGCGGGTGTGAGGTCTCGGAGGAGCGGTGAACGAGCCGGCCGGTGGTCCTGCAATTTCGACGCAAGACTTGCTGCGGGTCGAGCTAGACGGGGACATCGCTCGGGTATCCCTGAGCCGGCCGGCCAAGCGAAACGCCCTGAACGACGCGCTCTTTTCCGGGATCGAACGGTTCTTCTCCGACGTCCCGGCCGGGGTGCGTGCGGTCGTGTTGTGCGGTGAAGGCGAGCATTTCAGTGCGGGCCTGGACCTCTCCGAGCTGGAGGATCTGACCGCCGCCGAAGGGATGATGCACTCGATAGTCGGGCATCGCGCCTTCGACCGGGTCCAGTTCGGCTCGGTGCCGGTAGTCGCAGTGTTGCACGGGGCGGTGGTAGGGGGCGGGCTGGAGCTTGCCTGCGCGGCGCACATTCGAGTCGCCGAAACATCGGCGTTCTATGCGCTTCCCGAAGGCCAGCGCGGAATTTTCGTCGGCGGCGGCGGTTCGGTGCGCGTGCCTCGGACCATCGGCGCCGCGCGCATGACCGATATGATGCTGACAGGGAGGGTCTATTCCGCCGAGGAAGGTCAGCAGGTCGGGATTTCACACTATCTGGTCGCACCCGGTGAAGGGCTGCGCAAAGGCGTCGAGCTGGCGCGAGCGATGGCCAAGAATACTGCGCTCACCAACTTCGCAGTGATGCACGCGCTTCCGCGGATCGCCGAAGCGGGGCAGGACCACGGCATGTTCATCGAGGCGCTGATATCGGGCATCGCGCAGGCGGATCCCGAAGCGAAGAAGCGCATGCAGAGTTTTCTGGACAAGCGCGGTCCCAAGGTGAGGAAAAGCTGATGGCGGGCTCCGCTCCGCTCAGGCGGACGCATTTCGGGCCGATCGGCGTGGATGTGTCGAGGTCCCCGGGCGACGTGACCTACCTCCGGTCGCCGTATCCCCTCGGCCCCTACCCGAGGACCCTTACCGAGCGGCTCCTGCACTGGGCGCGCCTGGTACCCGATCGCACGTGTATCGCCGGCCGTGCCCGAGCCGGTCATTGGAGGGTGCTCGACTACGCCGCGACTCTGCGGCTCGTACGCTCGATCGGACAGGCGCTCCTGGACCGAAGACTGTCCGAGAATCGGCCGGTCGTGATCCTCTCGGAGAACGATGTTGAGCACGGATTGCTTGCGCTTGCGGCAATGCACGTGGGCGTGCTTTTCGCGCCGGTGTCGCCGGCCTACTCGATCGTGTCCTCCGACTTCGGCCGGCTGCGGCACATTCTCTCGCTGCTCAAGCCGGGACTGGTGTTCGCCGCAGACGGGCGCCGCTATGCTCGCGCGATCGCGGCGGCCGTGCCGGCCGACGTGGAACTCATTGTGACCGGGGAGGCGCCGGAAGGGCGCCGCGCGACGCCTTTCGCGGCGCTGGAGCAAGCCGAACCTACCGAGGCGGTGGAGCGAGCCTACGAGAATGTCGGGCCCGATACGGTTGCGAAAATCCTCTTCACCTCCGGCTCTACCTCCCACCCCAAGGGCGTGATCAACACGCAGCGCATGCTGTGCAGCAACCAGCAGATGATCCTGCAGACACTGGCGTTTCTCGGAGACACCCCGCCCGTGCTGCTCGACTGGTCGCCGTGGCACCACACGGCGGGCGGAAACCACAACTTCGGACTGGTCATCTACAACGGCGGCTCCCTCTACATTGACGACGGTAAGCCAGGCCCGGGCGAGATCGAGAAGACCGTGCGCAACCTGCGTGAAATCGCGCCGACGTTCTATTTCAACGTCCCCAAGGGGTACGAGGATCTCATTCCCTATCTGCGACGCGAGCCTGCGCTGCGGCAGAAGTTTTTCAGCCGGCTCTCGATGCTGCTCTATGCCGGCGCAGGCATGTCCCAAAATGTGTGGGACGCGCTCGAGCAGCTTGCGGCGGAGACCTGCGGCGAGCGCGTTCCGCTGATCACGGCACTCGGTTCGACCGAAACGGCGCCGTTCGCGCTGTGCGGCAACTGGGACACCGGCGGACGCGCCGGCGTCGTCGGCCTTCCCGCGCCGGGTCTGGAAGCGAAGCTCGTCCCGAACGGCGAGAAGATCGAGATCCGCGTGCGCGGCTCCAACATCACGCCGGGTTACCTGCGCGAGGAAGCGCTGACTCGGGAAGCTTTCGACGAAGAGGGCTACTACCGGATGGGCGACGCGGTGAAGTTCGTCGATCCCGCGGATCCGATGAAGGGGCTGCTCTTCGACGGCCGTATCTCCGAGGATTTCAAGCTTTCCACCGGTACCTGGGTCAACGTTGGGGTGCTTAGGGCAAAGGTGATCCTCGAGGGCGCACCTTATGTGCGGGACGTCGTGATCGCGGGGCACGACCGGGACTGCATCGCCGTGCTGGTCTTTCCCAACCTTGCGGCCTGCCGGGAGCTTTGCCGGGGCGAACCGGATTCTGAAATCCTCGGCGATGGAAGCGTTCGCGCCTGTTTCGAGAACCTGCTGGAGCGCCTGGCTGCGGGCAGCACCGGCAGCTCCAACCGGATCGCTCGAATGATCCTGCTGGAGTCGCCGCCTTCGATCGACGCGCACGAAATCACCGACAAGGGCTCGATCAACCAGAGCGCGGTCCTGAAGAACCGGGCGGATCTCATTGAAGAACTGTACCGCGAGCGTCCTTCGTCAAAGGTCATCGCGACGGGCGCGGACGGAGGGACGCGCGCCGCAGCCTAGCCGGAAAGAGGTTCTTTGCGGAGCACAAACAAAAAGCCCTGGCTTGCGCCAGGGCTTTAGGGCGCCCCACAGAGAGGAGGAGGAGGACTGTGGGGCGCGGAGACTTGCGAATCTAGGCTGTCGCGCGCTGCTTCTTTTGGGTTTCCTTTGTGGCCGTGGTCGCTGCGGCGAAATTCGCCTCGGCGATCTCGGCGGCTTGTTTCGCCACCTTGTTGAAGCTTTCGTAGGCAGAGTTGGTCGCAGCAAGCGCGGACTTCACGGCAGCGACTGCGGCGTCGGACCCGGCGGGCGCGTTTTTCGAGACCTTGTCCAGAAGTCCGACCAGGTTCTTGTTAAACTCGGCCGCTTGCGCTTCGAAGAACTTCGCCAGCTCGCCCTGCGTCTTAGAGACAACCTCATATACGCTGCGTGAGTAGGCAAGGGCCTTTTCGATCGCCGGCTGGGCGGTTGCTGCGGTCAAGTTGACGTATTCCTGGACGTCTCTGGCGCCGAGCAGCGCCTTGGCGTGACCGGTGCCTTCTTCATAAGCGGTCTTGGTCGCACTGACGTTCAGTGTGGACAGGCGTTCGAAAGCGGTAAGTTGGGAATTGGCGAGACCTAGGATGGCCTCAACGCCGGCCTTGTTCGCGGCGGCGATTTGTTCGGGCGTAAGGTACATGGTCATCTCCTTAAGAACTGCATCTGTAAAGATATTGCACTGCAACAAATAAGATTCTACAGGTAAAACAATCTCTGTCAACAACAATTTGTGCTACGCACCATATTAACTGTGTAAGTCAATGTAAACAAAACTTTACTGGAATGGCTGATTTCGGCTCACGGCGTGAAGCTAGTGGAAACTAACGTGTAACATACTGTTTTACCTAGGGGAATATGTCAAAACCATGAGTACGCGTACGGCCGCGCTGCCACCGTCGATCATCGTCTTGGTGGTCCTACTTGCGCTGGGCTGGGGATCCAATTGGCCGCTGATGAAGGTCGTGATGACCGAAATGGCGCCGCTGCATTTCCGCGTCCTGTGCCTGATCGCAGGCGCGACCGGCCTCCTTGCCATCGCGCGGGCCAACCGGCTTCCGATCCGCGTCCCCCAAGGCCAGTGGCCGCGGTTGATCGCGATCGCCGCGTTCAACGTCGCTGCCTGGAATGTGCTCGCGGTGTACGGCGTCACATTCATGGAATCGGGCCGCGCGGCGATCCTCGCGTATACCTTTCCGGTGTGGGGCGTGCTGCTCGGCGTGTGGTTCCTGCGCGAGCCGCTGACCGGGAGGCGTCTCGGAGGAGTGCTTCTGGGTCTCCTCGGGATGCTGTTGCTCCTCGGCGAGGAGATGCGCGCCGTCGGGCGTTCGCCGACCGGGGCGCTGTTGCTCATTGCCTCGGCGATCAGCTGGGCAGTCAGCACGGCCATCATGAAGCGCTGGCCGGTCAATCTGCCGACTACTTCTTTTACCGGCTGGCAGATGCTGCTCGCCCTCGTGCCGATTCTCTCCGGCGCCTTGATTTTCGAGAAGGGGAGCTTTTCCCCGCTCGAGCTTTCAACCGGGCCCCTGTGGGGCTTGATCTACAACGCGATCGTCAGCTCGATCTTCTGCAACTGGGCTTGGATCAAGATCGCAACCCACGCGCCGATCAGCGTCTCGTCGCTCTCGACGCTGATGATTCCGATTGTGGGCGTGTTCAGCGGCATGCTCGTGCTCGGCGAGCGCCCGCAGTGGAGCGATTTCGCCGCGCTTGTCCTCGTGGTCGCGGCGCTCGCGGTCGTCCTCACGCCGCAGCGCAAGAGGGCCTGATTAGCGGTCTTCAGCGAGCCTCGCCTTCCGGGAGGCTGCGTCGCCGGGGAATACTATCGGTGCGCCAGTTCTTCCGCGCCCAGGTCCAGATTTCCGGGATGCTCGCGGCGGCCAGATCGGCGGGCGCGTCCTGGCCGAGGAAGCGCAGTGCCCGAACTAGTTCCGCCGGCGCCTCGCAGTCTGCGAGAGGTGCGGCGAGCGTCTGCTTGCTGAGCTTTTCGCCGTTTCGATTGACTGCGACAGGGAGATGCGAGTACTGAGGCGTCGGGTAGGCCAGCATGCGCTGCAACAGGACCTGCCGCGGTGTCGAGGCGAGCAGATCCGCGCCGCGCACCACATGGGTGACGCCTTGCTCGAAGTCATCGACGACCACGGCAAGCTGGTAGGCGAAGAACCCATCGGAGCGCCGCACCACGAAATCGCCGACTTCGCGGGCGAGGTTCTGCTCGATCCTGCCTTGGAGCCTGTCATCGAACGCGACCACCGCGTCCTCCACCCTCACGCGAGTCGTGCGCGTCTGACGTCCGGGGGAGACACCTTTTCTACACGTGCCAGGATAGACCGGCTCGCCCGCCATGGGTAGAGACGAGTCGGAAATCTCACGGCGGGTGCAGGCGCAGGGAAATACGGCCCGTTGCTTATCGAGACGCGCGAGCGCCGCGCTGTAGGCGGCATCGCGGCCGCTCTGGAATACGACTTCTCCATCCCACTCGAACCCATACGCCTCCAGCGTCCGCAAGATCGCGTCGGCCGCGCCCGGCGCTTCGCGCGGCCGATCGAGATCCTCCATGCGCACGAGCCAGTCGCCGCGGCGTGCGCGGGCTTCCAAGTAGCTCCCGACCGCCGCTACGAGGGAACCGAAATGCAGCGGTCCGGTGGGCGAGGGCGCAAAGCGCCCGCGATACTTTCTATTCGAGTCATGCATAATTCACGTCGAAAAATCATATCAGCGCCAGCGTGGCGTCAAGCAAACTTTTTATGAGCGATCGGCATCATGTCATCGTCGTCGGCGGAGGAGCCGGGGGTCTTGAGCTGGCGACGTGCCTCGGCGATCGGCTTGGGCGCAAGGGGCGGGTCGTCGTCACCCTGGTGGATCGGAACGAAACCCATGTCTGGAAACCCTTGCTGCACGAGGTGGCAGCCGGCAGCATGGACATTCACGCGCATCAGCTCGACTACCTCGCGCAGGCTCGCTGGCACCACTTCAACTTCTGCTGCGGGGCGCTTGAGGGCCTTGACCGTGCACGCCGCGAGATCGTGGTTGCGCCGATTCTGGACGAGCGCGGGAGTGAAGTCATCCCGCGCCGCACGCTGCGCTATGACACGCTGGTGATCGCCATCGGCAGCGTCGCGAACACTTTCGGCGTTCCCGGCGTCGACGAGCATGCCTACGCACTCGAATCGGCGGCCGAGGCCGACCGCTTTCACAGGCGGCTGATCAACGCCTGTATCCAGGCCAACTACCGGCCGAGCGAGGCGCCGGCGCAACTGCGGGTAGTGATCGTCGGCGGCGGCGCGACCGGCGTCGAGCTCGCCGCCGAGCTGCACAACACGACGCGCGTGCTCGCCGCCTACGGCCTGGAGAACATCGACCCGGAGCGGTTTCTCCAGGTCACGCTGATCGATGGCGGCCCGCGCATCCTGCCGATGCTCCCGGAACGCATCGCAACGGCGCTGACCGAATCCCTCGACGGACTGGGTGTAAAGGTGTTGTGTTCCGAGCAGGTGGTAGAGGTGACCGCCGGCGGGGTGAAGACCAGGAACGGCAGTTCCTTTCCCGCCGACCTCGTGGTCTGGGCGGCGGGGATCAAAGGGGCGGAAATCCTCGGGAATCTCGACGGGATCGAGACGAATCGCCTCAACCAGCTCGTGGTCCTCCAGACACTGCAGACGTCGCGCGACGCAAACGTCTTCGCGCTGGGAGACTGTTCGGCCTTTCCGCGCGGGGGAAAGCACCCGCAGGTGCCGCCCACCGCGCAGGCCGCGCACCAGCAGGCCTCCCACCTGGCGGGCACGATCGAGCGCAGATTGCGAGGAGAGCCGGCGCGGCCGTTCCGCTATCGCGACTTCGGTTCGCTCGTGTCGCTCGGCCAATACAGTACCATTGGATCGCTGATGGGCTTTCTCTCGGGCAAGAGCTACCGCGTCGAAGGCTGGTTTGCGAGACTGATGTACCTTTCGCTGTACAAGATGCATTTGTACGCGCTGCACGGTCCGGTCGGTGTCGCGCTCGATACGCTCGCGCGCTTCCTCAAACGCGGCACCGAGCCGCGCGTGAAACTGCACTGATGACTGCGTCGCTCGTCAAGATCATCGTCGGTGTCGCTCTGGGCGTGCCGCTATTCATGTGGCTTTTCCAAGAGCGGATGCTGTTCTTTCCACGGTCGTTGGAATCCCGCCCCGCGCCGCGCCCCAACGTCGAGGAGGTGACTCTTGTCGCCGCGGATGGAGTAAAACTACGTGGTTGGATGGTGAAGAGCGCGGGGACCTCCGCGCCGCTGGTCATCTACTTCGGAGGGAACGCGGAAGAGGTCTCCTGGCTCGCCGGCGTTGCAGATCAGTTCGCAGGCTGGTCGTTGCTGCTCGTGAACTTTCGCGGCTACGGCGAAAGCGAAGGCAAGCCCGGCGAGAAGGAACTTTTCGAGGATGCGCTCCTGATTCACGATTACGCGAGGCTCCGCCCCGATGTGAGCCCCGAGCGTATCGTCGCGATGGGCCGCAGCCTTGGGAGCGGGGTCGCGGTTCACCTTGCGGCGCATCGACCCCTGCGCGGCGTGATTCTGGTGTCGCCTTATGACAGCATCGCCGAGGTGGCGAAGCGCCACTATGCGTTTCTGCCGGTGTCGCTCATGCTGCGGCACCGCTTCGACTCGCTGGCCCGCGCACCGCAGATCGAAGCTCCGCTCTTGTGCCTGGTAGCGACCGAAGACCGGATCATCCCGTCCGCGCATTCGCGCGTCCTGTTCGAAGCCTGGCGCGGCTCGAAGACCTGGCGCGAGGTACCCCAATCCGATCACGACAGCATCTCAGGCGAGCCCGAATACTGGCGCTCGATCGCGGAGTTTCTGAAGGCGTTACGCTGACTTTGGGGCGGAAACGGCCCTGCTATACTGCTGACCGTTCAACGAATTCCGGAGATCCCCGCATGGCAACCGTGGAGCTGACCAAGGATAATTTTGAGCAGGTTGTGAACGGCAACGACATGGTCCTCGTCGATTTCTGGGCGCCCTGGTGCGGGCCCTGCAAGGGCTTCGCACCGGTATTCGAGGCAGCCTCGGAAAAGCACGCCGACATCATTTTCGGCAAGGTGAACAGCGACGACGAACAGGAACTCGCCGCCTCGTTCAACATCCGCTCGATACCCACGCTGATGCTGTTCCGCGAGAAGGTGATCCTTTTCTCCCAAGCGGGAGCGATTCCCGGCTCGGCGCTCGAGCAGGTCATCGCGAAGGGCAAAGAACTCGACATGGCGGAGGTGCGCAAGGAACTGGCCGAGCGCGAGGACAAGCCCGTTGCGCAGGGGTAGCAGCCATTTTCAGCCTCCAAATCCGGGGATTCCGGGAAATACAGGAAATAAAAAAGGCAGGGAACTCCCTGCCTTTTTCAGTGTGTTGCCGAATTTACTTCTTGTCGCCGTCCTTCTTGTCGCCGTCCTTCTTGGCGCCGTCCTTCTTGGCGGCTTTCTTCGCGGCGGTTTTCTTCGGGGCGGCCTTCTTATCGCCCTTCTTCGCTTCCTTCTTCATTTCGTCTTTCTTGTCCATCGGCTTGGCGCCGGCGTGGGACGCCGCGACGGCAAAGCCGCTCGAAAGAGCGAAGACCGCGGCAATCAACAACGAAAAAAGCTTCTTCATTTGATCTCTCCTCTGAGCGTTTTTAGAATGATCCGGTCACCGGAAGCCGGTCAACCAGCGCCTATCCTATCAGACATCCTTGAAAACGCGAAAGTTTTCCTGGGGGTCTGCCGGCAGCGCCCACGCGGCATACGGAAACGCCGGGTACCCTATTGTTTCTCTACGGACCGGGAGCTCTAGCCACCGCGTGAAAACCGGCATCTATTACGCCTTAGCCGGTGCGGCGCTGTTCGGGGCAAGCACACCGATCGCAAAGCTGCTCGTCGGGGCAATCGAGCCGGTCATGCTGGCAGGCCTCCTCTACGCGGGATCGGGATTGGGCCTGGGTTTGTGGCTCGCGCTGCGTGGCCCGGCCGAGTCAGGGGCCGAGCGCCCCCGGTTCGCGCCGGGCGACACTAAATGGCTCGCCGGGGCCGTCCTCTCGGGCGGCGTGATCGGACCCGCGCTCCTCATGATCGGCCTGGTTGCCACCCCCGCCTCCGCGGCATCGCTGCTGCTCAACCTGGAGGCTGTGTTTACCGTGCTTCTCGCCTGGTTCGTGTTTCGGGAGAATTTCGACCGCCGCGTGATGTTCGGAATGGTCCTGATCGTGTGCGGTGGGGTGATCCTTGGGTGGCGGCCGAGCGATCTGGTCGTGTACTGGCCGGCGCTCGCGGTGGCAGGCGCCTGTTTTTTCTGGGCGCTCGACAACAATCTCACGCGCAAGATCTCCTCGGGCGATGCAGTCAAGATCGCCGGCATCAAGGGTCTCACGGCAGGCGCGGTCAACATCTCAGTGGCAATGGCCTTTGGAGCCGCGCTGCCGGCGCCGGAGCTGGCGTGCGCCGCGGCTCTGGTGGGCCTGCTCGGCTACGGGATCAGTTTGACCCTGTTCGTGGTGGCGCTACGCCATCTCGGCACGGCGCGGACCGGCGCGTATTTTTCAACCGCGCCGTTTCTCGGCGCGGCGTTGTCGTTTGCGTTGCTCAGCGAGGCGCCGGACGCCTGGTTCTGGACTGCCTCGGTTTTGATGGCGGCTGGCGTTACCCTGCACCTCACCGAGCACCACAAGCACTTGCACAGGCACGAAGCGCTCGCCCATGTCCACTCCCATCTTCACGACGAGCATCATCGCCACCGGCACGACTTCGACTGGAACGGCGCCGAACCGCACTCGCACGCTCACCAACATGAGCCGCTCAGCCACAGCCACCCGCACTATCCGGACATTCATCATCGGCACGTTCATTGACATTGCGCGTGCTCTGACGATCGCTTCGTTTGCCGCCGCTGCGCAGGCCGCGCCCTACGTCCCCAAGAACGACGCAGCCGTGCTCGAGCGCCTTGCCGTGAGGCCGGGCGATCCCGTCGCGCGCGAGCTGCGGAGGCTGCGCGCCGAGCTTTCCCTCGACCCGCGCGATCTGGATGTCGCGCTCCGCCTCGCCGAGCGCTACTTCGAGCTTGCAGGCGCGGAAGGCGACCCGCGCTACACCGGTTACGCCCAGGCCGTGCTCAAGCCATGGTGGGACTTGCCCGATGCGCCGATTGGTGCGCGCGTCATGCGCGCAATCGTCAAGCAGTACAGTCATGATTTCTCCGGGGCGCTGCGGGATCTTGAAGCCGCGACTCGCGAAGACCCCGAGAACGCGCTCGCCTGGTCCTGGCGCGCCGCGATCCATATGGTGCAGGCCGACTATGACGCTGCGCGGGCCGATTGCGAGGTGCTGCGAGCTATTGAGACTGAACTGGGCGCCGTTGCCTGCATGGCCTACGTCGATGGAACCACCGGAAAGGCCGCTGCGGCGCATCGCGCGCTCTCGGCTGCGCTTGCGCGCGACGCGGGTGTCTCATCCGCAGTGAAGGCCTGGGTGTTGACGCGGCTTGCAGAGATGTCCTTGCGGCAGGGCGATGCGAAAAAGACCGAGGAGAGTTTTCGGTCCGCGCTTGCCCTGGGCGTTCGCGATCAATTTCTGCTTGCGGCCTGGGCAGATTTCCTGCTCGACCAACGGCGGCCGGCGGAAGTGGTCGCGCTACTTCGCAACTGGGTGCCCTCGGACGTACTGCTCCTGCGTCTCGCGCTCGCCGAAAAGGTGCTTGATGCGCCGGCGGCGAAAGAGCACATCCAGGCGCTTGAAGCGCGTTTCGACGCCGCGGCGCTGCGCGGCGACAAGCTCCACCTGCAGGAAGAAGCGCGTTTCAACCTCTATCTCCTCGGGCAAAAGGAAAAGGCGCTCGCCCTCGCGCAGGAAAACTGGAAATCTCAGCGCGAGCCGCGCGACGCGCGCATTCTTCTTGAGGCGGCGTTGGCGGTAAGCAACCGTTCGGCCGCGAAGGAGGCGCTCGACTGGCTTGAGCGCTCCGGACACGAGGATCCGCGCCTTCGCCAGACCGCTGAAAAACTGAATGCCCTCAAGCCATGAGAGCGCTGCTCGCGGCGTTCCTTGCGCTTGCCGTTTCGAGCGCGCTCGCGCACAAGCCGAGCGACAGCTACCTCGCCATTCGCGTCGAGGGCGCAAACGTGAGCGGGCAGTGGGACATCGCGGTGCGCGACCTGGATTTCGCGATCGGCCTGGACGACAGCGGCGACGGAGACATCACCTGGGGCGAAGTCAAGGCGCACCACACCGACATTGCCGCCTACGCGCTGGCGAGACTGAAGTTGCGTTCAGGCGGAGCCGATTGCAGCGCGCGACCGACCGAGTTTCTGGTCGACGATCACAGCGACGGCGCCTATTCGGTAATGCGCTTCGCCGCAAGCTGCCCGGGCGAAGTCACGACCCTCGATATCGGGTACAGCCTCTTCGCCGACCTCGATCCGCAGCACAAGGGGCTGCTGCGCCTCGAGCACGGCCCGGCGACGCGCACCGCGATCTTCAGCCCCGAGCGGGCGACGCAGTCTTTCGAGCTCGCGAAAATCTCGGCGCTCACGCAGTTCTTCGATTACGGCCGGGAGGGTGTGTGGCATATCTGGATTGGTTTCGACCATATCCTTTTCCTGCTCTCACTCCTCCTTCCCGCCGTACTGGTGCTCGAAGGAGGGCGCTGGCAGGCGGTTGTGCGCTTTGCCCCGGCGTTCTGGGAAGCGTTTAAGATCGTCACCTCGTTTACCGTCGCCCACTCGATCACGCTCAGCCTCGCCGCGCTGAGCGTGATCTCGCTGCCCTCGCGGCTGGTCGAATCGGCGATCGCGATCTCGGTCGTGCTCGCCGCGCTGAACAACGTTTTTCCCGTCGTGCACGGACGGCGCTGGATGGTCGCCTTCGCCTTCGGTCTGATTCACGGGTTCGGCTTCGCGAGCGTCTTGAAAGACCTTGGCCTGCCGCAGGGAGCGCTGCTCGTGGCGCTCGTCGGATTCAATCTCGGCGTGGAGGTCGGTCAGCTCGCGATCGTAAGCTTGTTCCTGCCGGTCACCTACTGGCTGCGCGCGAGCTGGTTCTACCGGCGCCTGGTCTTTATCGGCGGGTCCCTGGCCATCGTTGCGATCGCGGGAATCTGGCTCGTCGAGCGCGCCTTCAACCTGAAGATTATCAGCGCTTGACGAACTGTCGGGGCGACCCCATATCCCATCGACACGGACGCCAGAAATGATTGAAATCCGAAAAAGCAAGGACCGCGGTTACGCCGACCACGGCTGGCTGCGCTCCTACCATACTTTCTCTTTTGCCGACTACCATGACCCAGAGCACATGGGCTTCGGCCACCTCAGGGTGATCAACGAGGACCGCATCCAGCCCGGCACGGGCTTCGGAACGCACGGCCACCGCGACATGGAGATCATCAGCTACGTCCTCGAAGGGGCGCTCGCGCACAAGGACAGCATGGGCAACGGCTCGGCCATCGTGCCAGGCGACGTGCAGAGGATGAGCGCGGGCAAGGGCGTGATGCATAGCGAGTTCAACCATGCTCAAGACGGCGTCACTCACTTTCTTCAGATCTGGATCGAGCCCAACGTTACCGGCATCCCGCCGAGCTACGAGCAGAAGCATTTTGACGCCGCGTCCAAACGGGGCAGGCTGCGGCTGGTCGCGTCGCCCGACCGCCGCGAGGGCTCGGTGAAAATCCACCAGGAGGCTTTTCTCTACGCGGCGCTTCTCGACGGCGCGGACCGGGAGGTCCACAAACTGCAATCGGGCCGGCGCGCCTACGTTCACGTCGCGCGCGGGAAGCTCACAGTCAGCGGCCAGCCACTCGAAGCGGGCGATGCGCTCAAAGCAGTCAATACCGCCGAGATCGTCCTCGAAAAGGGTGAGCGGGCCGAAGTGCTGTTGTTCGATCTTCCATGAGCGCTACCGCGACGGGCAAAGCTTCCAAAATGCCGGTCGTGTTCTTCGGACACGGCAGCCCGATGAACACGCTCGATCACAACCGGTACACAGAAGTCTGGCGGAAGCTCGGCGAGGCTATCCCGACGCCCAAGGCGATCTTGTGCATATCCGCGCACTGGACCACGCGGGGCACCGCGGTGACAGCGATGGAAAACCCAAAGACCATCCACGACTTCTACGGTTTCCCGCAGGCGCTGTTCGACGTCCAGTACCCCGCGCCGGGAGACCCGCGGCTCGCCTCACGCGTACGCGAGCTGCTTGCGCCGCTCGAAGTGCATCCCGACCACGGGTGGGGACTGGACCACGGAACCTGGTCGGTGCTGAAGCACGCGTATCCCGATGCGGGCATCCCTGTCGTCCAGCTCAGCATCGACGGGACCCAGCCGCCGCAATTCCACTACGACACGGGCAGGCGACTCGCGCAGCTGCGCGACGAAGGGGTGCTCGTCGTGGGCAGCGGCAATGTCGTGCACAACCTTGGGCTGATGAAGCGCAACGGCGGGCCGCCGTTCGACTGGTCGGTGCGCTTCAACGAGAAGATTCGCGAGGCGCTCGCCTCCCGCGATCATCAGGCGCTTGTCGATTTCGAGCGCCTCGGCGAGGACGCGCATTTGTCGGTCCCGACGCCTGAGCACTACCTGCCGCTGCTCTATGTCGCCGCTATGCAAGGCATGGACGAAACGATGTCCTTCGCCGTGGACGGCTACGATCTGGGCTCGGTGAGCATGCTTACCGCGGTCGCGGGGATGCCCGTAATCTAGCTCCCACTCCCTTCCCCACGGGTGTTGCTCGTGCCGCCGTTCCAGCACCGCCAGCGGGAATGCAAACGTGCCGAGACGCTAAAATAGCCGCCGTGAAGAACATCGTCATTCTGATCTCCGGCCGCGGCAGCAACATGGAGGCGATCGTGCGCGCGGGACTCCCTGCGAAGGTCGCCGCAGTGATCAGCAACCGCCCCGAAGCGGCAGGCCTGAAATTCGCCGTGCAGTCGGGCGTTCCTGCCCAAACGGTCGATGACCGCGAGTTCTCCTCGCGCGAGGCTTTCGACGCCGCGCTCGCCAAGGCGATTGACGCGCATTCCCCCGACCTCGTTGCGCTCGCCGGCTTCATGCGTATCCTCGGCGAGGATATCGTGCGGCGTTATTCGGGCCGGCTGATCAATATTCATCCGTCGCTGCTGCCGGCGTTTCCCGGGCTGCACACCCACCGGCGCGCGCTCCAGGAAGGCGTGAAGCTGCACGGCTGCACGGTGCACTTCGTCATGCCGCAGGTCGATCACGGCCCGATTATCGTCCAGGCGGCCGTGCCGGTGCGGACCGGCGACACCGAAGAGTTGCTCGCGGCGCGCGTGCTGCGCCAGGAGCACCGGGTCTATCCGCTCGCCGCGCGCTGGTTCGTCGAGGGTCGGCTCGTCGTCGAGAACGGTGTGGTGCGCGTCAGCGGATCGGACGCCACACAAGCCCTGCTTGCCGAAGAATGATCTGCAGCCGCGCATCGCTATGCCGCGCAGGTCTCGCCGCGTTCGGGCTGTGGGTCTTAGCGGCGCATGCCTCGCCGCCCGAGCGCATCACGCTCACCTATCAGATGATTCGCAACGGTTCCGTGCTGGGGGAGGTCGTGGAAATTCTCGAGCACGACGGCCGCAACTACACGATTACCTCGGAGATGAGGGGGAGCGGAATTCTCGCGATTTTCGGAACATTGAAGCGCACCAGCCGCGGCCGCATCACGCCGCGGGGGCTTCGACCCGACGAATTCCGCGATCAGCGAGGCAGCAACTGGGCGGTGTCGGCGAAATTCGACTGGGAAACGCGCTCGTTGACGCAGGAGCGCAAGGGGAAATCGGAGACGCTCAAGATGCCGGCGACGGCGCAGGACCCATTGAGCCTGGCCTACAGCTTCGCGTTCGTGCCGCCCAAGAGCAAGGAATACGACGTGACGCGCGCCGATGGCAGGGGGCTCACGCTGTTCCGCTTTACCGTCATCGGCAAGGAAAAGCTCGCCACCCCCGCGGGCGAGATCCAGACGCTGCGCGTCGCGAAAGTGCCCGACGGCCCCGAGGACAAGGCGACCGACATCTGGTTCGCCGCCGAGCGCGATTTTCTGCCGGTGCGCGTCCTGATCGTGGAGAAGGACGGCACGCGCTCCGACCAGATCGTCACGCGCATCGGCAATTGATGCGCTTCTCGCGCCCGCTGCTCGACGCGTGCACGGCGGCCTTCGCGGCCGTGCTGCCGCTTGAACAACCTGCCGACGCTCTGCTTTCGGCGTTTTTCCGCGGCCACCCGAAAATCGGCCAGCGCGACCGCGCGACGATCGCCGATTCTGTGTACGCGGCGCTGCGGCGCCGCCGGCTGCTCGAGCGCGTCGCGGCGACCACGAGTCCACGGCGGCTCGCGCTCGCAACCTGGACGGCGCTGCTTGGCGCCAACTTGCGCGAGCTCGATCCCTGGCTGCGCGGCGACGAGGCCGAATGGCTCGCCGCGGTGAAGCGCGAGGCGCGCGCGGCGCAGCCGCTCGAAATCGAATGCGAGCTTCCCGACTGGGTGATCGAGCGGCTGCGCGCGCGCTTGGACGAACGCGCGCTGCTCGAGCTGGCGAGAGGCCTCCTGCAGAGCGCACCTCTCGATCTGCGCGTGAATCCAATGAAAATCTCGCGCGAGATGGCGCTCGAGCGGCTCGCCGCGGACGGGCTTCCTGCTGCGGCAACGCCGTACTCGCCCGAAGGTATCCGGCTTGAGGGCAAGCCCCAAATTAACAGGCATCCTTTGTTCTTGGAAGGCGGCATCGAGATCCAGGACGAAGGGAGCCAATTGCTCTGCCATCTGGTTGCGCCGAAACGCGGCGAAATGGTCGTGGACTTTTGCGCCGGCGCCGGAGGCAAGACTCTTGCGCTCGGTGCGCTGATGCGCTCGACCGGGCGCCTCTACGCGTTCGACATCTCCCCGAAGCGGCTCGCGGGCTTGAAGCCGCGGCTCGCGCGCTCGGGCCTTTCGAACGTGCACCCGCAGCGGATCGAAGGCGCCAACGATGTGCGCGTGAAGCGGCTCGCCGGCAAGATCGACCGGGTGCTCGTCGATGCGCCCTGCAGCGGACTGGGGACGCTGCGCCGCGATCCGGACATGAAGTGGCGGCAGACTCCCGAAGACGTCGCGAATCTCGTTGAAAAGCAGAAATCCATACTCGCGGCAGCGGCCCGGCTTGTGAAACCGGGCGGGAGGCTCGTCTACGCGACTTGCAGCATTCTCGAAGAGGAGAACCGGCGCATCGCCGAGAGTTTTCTTGCCGGCCATGCGCAATTCGTGCTGCGACCTGCGGGCGACGTATTGAAGAAGGAGCGCATCGAACTTGATATGGGCGAGTATCTCGAGCTCTGGCCTCATCGGCAGGGCACGGACGGCTTTTTTGCGGCGATTTTTGAGCGCGCCGAGTGAGGCGAGTGAAACACACGCCTCGTTCCGCAATGCGGAATGTAAAAACCCCCGTGAAATTACTGCGTTGTAGGATTTAAATGAGATCGGGGAATTCCCTATGGAGGAATCAGGAACTGCGCACTTGCCCTTTGCCGGGATTCACGTAGAATCCGTCAACCTTAAAAAGGATCCTGATGGACTCCAACCTCCTGTTTTTAGGTGTTCTTGACCTTCCCTGGTGGGGCTACGTGTTTGTGGCCCTGGGCCTGACGCATATCACGATCGTAAGCGTCACGGTGTTCCTTCACCGCTGCCAAGCACATCGCGCCCTCGATCTGCATCCCGCGGCAAGCCATTTCTTCCGTCTGTGGTTGTGGATGACCACCGGAATGGTGACCAAGGAATGGGCCGCGATCCACCGCAAGCACCACGCCAAATGCGAAACCAAGGAAGATCCGCACAGCCCGCAGATTGTCGGCATCAATCGCGTGCTCTGGATGGGGGTGTTTCTCTATGTGAAAGAATCTCACAACCGCGAGACGATGGATCGCTACGGCCACGGAACGCCCGATGACTGGCTCGAGCGCAATATCTACTCCCGCTTTTCGATACTCGGTCTTACCCTGATGGGCGCCGCCAACGTCTTCCTGTTCGGCATCGTGCCGGGCGTGCTGATTCTCGTGACGCAGATTGTCTGGATTCCGTTCTGGGCGGCGGGCGTGATCAACGGTATCGGCCATTTCTGGGGCTACCGCAACTGGGGTACTGAGGACGCAAGCACCAACATCGTTCCCTGGGGCATCATCATCGGCGGCGAGGAGCTGCACAACAATCATCATGCCTACGCGACCTCGGCGAAGCTCTCTAACAAGTGGTACGAGATCGACCTTGGCTGGATGTACATCCGCCTTCTCGAGGCCTTGGGTCTTGCGCAGGTGAAGAAAGTGGCTCCGACGCCGCGTTTCACCGAGGCGAAGGGCGTGGATTCCGAGACGCTGCAGGCGGTGATCACGCACCGCTATGACGTGCTCGCGAAATATGCCAAGTCGCTCAAGCACACCTACGCCGAGGAGCTCGGCAAGCTGCGCCGCTTCGCGCCGCACGACGTATACGTGCTGCAGAGCCTCAAGCGCTGGCTGCATCGCGACGAGAAGTCGCTGTGCGAGACCGATCGCGAGAACCTCAAGAAGGGATTATCGAAGTCGCGCGCGCTGCACACCGTGTACTCCATGCGCGCCGAGCTCGCGTCGCTGTGGGAGCGCTCCAGCGCATCGCGCGAGCAGCTCGTGCGCCAGCTCCAGGACTGGTGCCACCGCGCCGAGACGAGCGGCATCCGTCCGCTCGTGGAATTCTCTCGCCGGCTCCGCTCCTACGCGTAGATCGTCATTCCCGCGGAAGCGGGAATCCCAAAACCCGCCTCCGGCGGGTTTTTTTGTTTAACGGCGCTGCGAATCGCAGCCGATTCCCGTCGCGGTTCAGCAACTTAATCGCCCGGGCGCCTTATACATCGGTGCTTAGGCAACGCCTGCATCCCCTGAGGAAACGGGTTTCCGGGTACTATATGCGGCGCAATTGGATTTCCGAGTGTTTTTTTTGGCAGGGGAGGCAGCAGAGGAGAAATGAGATGAAGAGCCTTATTGCGGTTGTTGCATCGTTGTTGATTGCGTCGCCGGTCTTTGCGCAGGTGAAGCCCTGCGAGGAGCTCAAGTCCGAGATCGAAACGAAGATCACGAACAACGGCGTGAAGGTATTCACACTGACAATCGTCGACAAAGACCAGGCCGAGGACGGCAAGGTCGTCGGAACCTGCGATGGCGGGGCCAAGAAGATCGTCTACAAGCGGGGAAGCTGACTCCCGTATCGTTCGTCGGGAAATCTTGAAAAAAGCCCGCGTTCGCGGGCTTTTTCTTATCGCGCGTTGAACGGCGCCTTGCGTCCGTTCGAACGCGCGGTGGTAAACCCGCGGCGAAAGCCGTCGGGCTTTACCTTTATTTGATCTTTGTCTCCTTGTAGATGACGTGCTTGCGTGCCCTGGGATCGTACTTCTTCATCTCGATCTTGTCGGGCGTGGTGCGCTTGTTCTTGGTGGTCGTGTAGAAATGGCCCGTCCCGGCCGTGGATTCGAGCTTGATCTTCTCGCGCACGATAGCGGCTCCTCAGGCTAGATTTCGCCGCGCTCGCGCAGCTCTTTGAGCACCACTTCGATGCCCTTCTTGTCGATCACGCGCAGGCCGGCATTCGATATCCGAAGGCTTATCCAGCGCTTCTCGCTTTCCACCCAGAAGCGGCGGTACTGCAGGTTCGGGTAAAACCTGCGTATCGTCTTATTGTTGGCGTGGGAGACATGGTGTCCCACTTGGGGTTTCTTACCCGTTACCTGGCAGACGCGCGCCATGCGATGCTCCGCGAGAAAAGGGCGCATTATAGGCGCGAAGCCCAGGCGCATCAAGCCAGGACTAGATCAGCCCGCGCTCGGCGAAGGACATCGTGCGCGTCCCGGCGACGATGAAATGGTCGAGCACCTGGACGTCCACCAGAGCGAGCGCGGCTTTCAGCGATCGCGTAAGGAGTTCGTCGGCGTGGCTCGGCTCGGCGACCCCCGAGGGATGGTTGTGCGCGAAGATCACGGCTGCGCAGTTGTGCTTGAGTGCGCATTTAACCACCTCGCGCGGGTAGACGCTCGTCTGCGTGAGCGTGCCGCGGAACATCTCCTCGGAGGCGATCACGCGGTGCTGCGCGTCAAGGAGCAGCACCACAAAAACCTCCTGTTCGCGCCCCGAGAGCAAAAGGCGAAGATAGTCGCGCACGGCGCGCGGCGAGGAGAGGGCGTCGCGCGAGGACAGATCCTCCCTGAGTGCGCGTCTTGCCAATTCGAGAGCCGCCTGGAGCTGGGCGAGCTTGGCGCTGCCCAGGCCCGGCGTTTCCACGAGAGCCTCGGGTACGGCTTCGAGGAGCGCAGAGACCGAGCCGAAGCGCCCGAGCAGCTCCCGCGCGACGTCCACCGCGCTCTTGCCCTTGGTGCCGGTACGAAGCAAGATCGCAAGCAGCTCGGCGTCTGCGAGCGACCCGGCGCCGAGTGCAAGCAAGCGCTCGCGCGGGCGCTCCTGCACAGGCCAGTCGGTAATCGCCATGGAATTCGCTTAGAATCCTCGTTTTTCGGCTTAACGCACCGCACCTATTTGCGATGACTGACGTTTCGGGAAAGAAGATTCTGCTAGGGATCACGGGCGGAATCGCCGCGTACAAGGCGGCCGAGTTGACGCGCCTTTTCGTGAAGGCGGGCGCCGACGTGCGCGTCGTCATGACCGAGGCTGCTTGCCGCTTCATCACGCCAGCGACGCTGCAGGCACTGTCCAACAAGCCCGTTTTCACCGATATGTGGGACGCACGCGTGCCCGACGGCATGGGACACATCGAGCTGTCTCGCGACCGCGACATCATCGTGGTCGCGCCCGCCACGACCGACTTCCTTGCGAAGCTCGCGAACGGCTTTGGCGACGATCTGCTATCAACGATGTGCCTTGCGCGCCGCTCCCCACTGCTTGTGGCGCCGGCGATGAACGTGGAGATGTGGCAGAACGCGGCGACGCAGCGAAACGTCGAGCGCCTGCGTACCGACGGCGTCGGCATTCTCGGCCCGACGGTGGGCGACCATGCCGACCGCGAGGGCGGCATGGGACGGATGCTCGAGCCCGCAGAGATATTCGCCGAAGTCGCAGCGGCGCTCGGACCCAAAGCGCTCTCGAAAAAAAAAGTGCTGATCACGGCAGGAGCGACCTATGAGCCGATCGACACGGTGCGTGGGCTGACCAATCAGAGCTCGGGCAAGATGGGTTACGCCGTCGCGCAGGCGGCGGCGGAGGCGGGGGCAGAGGTAACGCTCGTCTCCGGTGCGACCGCGCTCGCTGCGCCGGCGGGCGTGGTGCGCGTGGACGTGACGACTGCGCGCGAGATGCACAAGGCGGTGATGGCGCGGGTGAAACAGGCCGACGTTTTCATCTCGGTCGCCGCGGTCGCCGACTACCATCCGGTCGATCCCAAACCGTACAAGATCAAGCGCGGCAACGGCAACCTCAACGTCGAGCTTGAGCCCAACGCCGACATCCTCGGCGAAGTGGCCGCATTGCCGAAAGGACCGTTTTGCGTCGGCTTTGCCGCAGAGACCGAAGACCTCAAGGCGAACGCGCAGATGAAGCGCAATAAAAAGGGAATCCCGCTCCTCGCCGCGAACCTCGCGCAGGAAACTTTCGGCAAGGACACCAACGCGCTCACGCTCTTCGACGAGGACGGCGTGCACGAGCTGCCGCTAGCGCCGAAGATCGTGCTTGCGCGGCAATTGATCGAGCACATCGCGAAGATGCTGCCACGGCATTAGGCTGCTCTTCGTTTGAAGACCCTCGACGTAAAGATCCTCGACCCGCGACTGCGCGAGGCGCTTCCGCGGTACTCCACCGCCGGCGCCGCAGGTCTCGATCTTCGGGCCTGCATCGACAAGCCGCTCACGATTCCATCCGGCGCGGCGGAGCTGGTTCCCAGCGGCATCGCCATCCATCTCGCCGATCCCGGGCTTGCCGCGGTCGTGCTGCCGCGCTCGGGGCTCGGCCACAAGCACGGCATCGTGCTCGGGAACCTCGTTGGTCTGATCGACTCCGACTACCAGGGACAGGTGATGGTCTCGGTATGGAACCGTTCCGGCGCGGCGTTCACGATCAATCCGATGGACCGGATTGCGCAGCTTGTCGTCGTGCCGGTGGTGCAGGTGAAGCTGAACGTAGTGGAAGAGTTCAGGGCAAGCGCCCGCGGCGCAGGCGGCTTCGGAAGCACAGGAGAATCTTAAAGGCGGTAAGTTACGAACGGGGGAAGAGGGAGGACCCTCTTCCCCCGTTACCCCCAACGCCCCGGATCCTGTATAGTTGAACAGTAGGTGTAAGTATGCTCCCTCAAGACTTCCATCCCATCCTAAGACGCTGGTGGGAGGCGCATTTCCGCGAGCCCGGCAGCGATCGGGTATTGCCGCCCACCGAAGCGCAACTCGAGGGATGGCGCTCGATCCGCTCGGGCAGCCATACGCTGATCGCAGCGCCGACCGGCTCGGGCAAGACGCTCGCCGCTTTTCTCACTTCGATCGACCGCTTGTTGCGCGAGAGCCTCGAGACAGGCGAGTTGCCCGACGAGGTGCGCGTTATCTACGTCTCGCCGCTCAAGGCGCTGTCGGCAGACATCCACAAGAACCTCGCCGAGCCTCGCCGCGAGATGCGCCGCCTCGCCGAGGAGTTGGACTTTCCGCCCGTACGCATTACCGCCGCGGTGAGGAGCGGCGACACGCCTCAAAGAGAGCGCGCCGCGATGCTGCGCGCTCCGCCGCACATCCTCGTAACGACGCCGGAATCCCTTTATCTGTTGCTCACGGCCGAGCGCTCACGCGAGATGCTCAAGACCGCGCGCCTAGTGATTTTGGATGAGATCCACGCGGTGCTCGAGTCGCGGCGCGGCGCGCATCTCGCGCTTTCGCTCGAGCGGCTCGATCATGTCTGCGGTCGGCGCTTGCAGCGCGTGGGGTTGTCGGCGACACAGAAGCCGATCGAGGAGGTCGCGCAGTTCCTCGTCGGCTCGGAGACATCCAGCTGCACGATTATCGATCGCGGCCACAAGCGCAACATCGATCTGGAAATCGAAGTGCCCGGCTCGCCGCTGGAAGCGGTGATGTCGGCGGAGGTCTGGCAGGAGATCTATGAGCGCCTGGTCGAGCTGATCGAGGCGCATCGCACCACGCTCGTCTTCGTGAACACGCGGCGCCTTTCCGAGCGCATGGCGTTTCAGTTGAGCGAGCGCCTCGGCGCCGAGCACGTCGCCGCGCACCACGGCAGCCTGGCCAAGGAAGCGCGGCTGGAAGCGGAAGCCAAGCTGCGTGAAGGCCGGCTCAAGGTCCTGGTCGCGACCGCATCGCTTGAGCTTGGCATCGATATCGGCCATGTCGATCTCGTCTGCCAGATTTCCTCCCCCAACCGCATCGCGACGCTCCTGCAGCGCGTCGGCCGCTCGGGCCACACCGTTAGCGGCTTGCCGAAGGGCCGCGTTTTCCCGCTCACGCGCGATGACCTGATCGAGTGCGCGGCGATGGTGCGCGCGGTGAAGGACGGCGAGCTCGATCGCGTGCTTATTCCCGAAAAGCCCATGGATGTGCTCGCGCAGCAGATCGTCGCAGAGGTGGCAGCGGAAGAGTGGGACGAGGACGCGCTGTTCGGGCTGTTTCGCCGGGCCTACCCGTATCGCGGCCTGAAAAAAGCCGAGTTCGACGAAGTCGTCGCCATGCTCGCACACGGCTATGCGACCAAGCGCGGCCAGCGCGCGGCGCTGGTGCATTACGACGCCGTGCACCAGAAGCTTCGCGAGCGGCGCGGCTCGCGCATGATCGCGATCATGTCCGGCGGCGCGATCCCGGAGGTGTTCGACTACCGGGTGCAGCTCGAGCCCGAAGGCACGTTCATCGGTACGCTGAACGAGGACTTCGCGATCGAGTCGCTGCCCGGCGACATCTTCCAGCTCGGCAACACCTCATGGCGCATCCTGCAGATCGGCAACGGCGTAGTGCGTGTCGCCGACGCCCAAGGCCAACCCCCTTCGATGCCGTTCTGGCTGGGCGAAGCGCCGGCGCGTAGCGACGAGATGAGCGCGGCGGTCTCGAAGTTGCGTGCCGCCGCCGATGCGAAGCTCCCCGGGCCCGATCAGCCCCGCAGGCTCGACGAGCTCGATGGCGCGACCGCGTGGCTGATCGAGGACTATGCGCTTTCGCGCTCGGCCGCAGGGCAGATCGCGGCCTATCTCGCCGAAGGCAAACGTGCCTTGGGCGTCGTGCCGACCGCCGAAACCCTGGTGCTCGAGCGCTTTTTCGATGAAGCGGGCGGCATGCAACTGGTGCTGCACGCGCCGCTCGGCAGCCGAGTCAACAAAGCATGGGGCCTCGCGCTCAGGAAAAAATTCTGCCAGAGCTTCAACTTCGAGCTGCAGGCGGCAGCCACGGAAGAGGCACTCGTGTTGTCGCTCGGACCGACGCATTCGTTTCCGCTTGCCGACGTGTTCCGCTATTTGAATCCGAAGACGGTACGCGAGACGCTCGTCCAGGCGGTGCTCGACTCGCCGATTTTCCAGACGCGTTGGCGCTGGACGACGACCCTCGCGCTCGCCGTGCCTCGCAACCGCAACGGCGCGCGCTTACCCGCCCAGATCCAGCGCATGATCGCCGAGGAGCTGCTCGCTGCAATCTTCCCGGACGCGGCGGCGTGCCTCGACAACATCCGGGGCGCACGCGAACTGCCGGCGCACCCGCTCGTGGACCAGGCGGTGCGCGATTGCCTCGAGCAGGCGATGGATCTACCGCGGCTCGTACGCTATCTGCAGCGCGTATTCGCGGACGAGATTCGCTGTCTTGCGAAAGACACGCCCGAACCCTCGGTGTTCTGCCACGAGATCCTCAATTCCGCGGTGTACACGTTTCTTGACGACGCGCCGCTTGAGGAGCGGCGCACCCGCGCCGTCTACACGCGGCGCACGACCGAGCCGAGAAGTGCCGATGACCTCGGCGCACTCGACCCCGCCGCGATTGAGCGCGTGCGCAAAGAGGCCTGGCCCGCGGCGAACACCGCCGACGAGCTGCACGACGCGTTGCTGCTTGCCGGCTTCATTCGCGTGGACGAAGCGTCGCTAGACTGGCGCGCGCTCTTCGATGAACTGGTAGTGTCCGGACGGGCGTTCGACGCCAACGGCTTCTGGATCTCGGTCGAGCGCTTCGACGAGCTGAACGCTATCGTTCCTCAATCCACGATACCGGCGATCCCCGAGCGACTGCGCAAATCGTGGACGCGCGAGGATGCGGCGCGAGAGCTCATTCGCGGACGAACCGAGGTGCTCGGGCCGGTGACCGCCCGGCAACTCGCCGATTCCCTCGGGCTTGGCGACACCGCGCTCATCGACGACGTGCTGCTTGCGTTGGAAAACGAGGGCAAGCTGCTGCGCGGCCGGTTCACGGCGGCTTGGGCTGCGGGTGTGCTCGAATGGTGCGACCGCAGGCTCCTTGCTCGCATTCACCGCTATACGCTCAACCGGCTGCGCGCGGAGATCGAGCCCGTCAGCGCAGCTGATTTCATGCGTTTCCTGCTGCACTGGCAGCACGTTGCGGGCGAGCAGCAGCTGAAGGGTCCCGAAGGACTCGCCGCGGTGGTCGAGCAGCTCGACGGCTACGAAGTCCCGGCCGGCGCCTGGGAGCACGAAGTGCTCGCCGCCCGCGTGCAGGACTATGACCCCGATTTCATCGACAGGCTTTGCCTCTCCGGGCGGGTGGCCTGGGGTCGGCTGTCACCTGCAAATGGGTCGGGCAAGGCGCCTCTGCGCAGCTCGCCGATCGCCTTGATGTTGCGCGAGCACGCGGGACTGTGGCGCGGCGCGGGCGAACCGGAAGCCGGCGAGCTGAGCTCGGAGGCGAGCGCCGTATACGAAGCGCTGCGCTCGCGCGGCGCGTCGTTCTTCCATGAGATCGTGTCCGCCGCCGGGCAGCTTCGCACGCAGGCCGAGCGCTCGCTCGGCGAACTGGCGGGCGTGGGCCTCGTGACCGCCGACAGCTTCGGGGGCTTGCGCGCGCTGCTCGCGCCTTCCGAGAAGCACAAGCGGCGCTCGCGCCGCCGCCGGCCCGTCTACGAAGTGGACACCGTCGGACGCTGGGCGCTGCTCCGGGGCGAGGCGGCGCTCGTCGATGGCCAGCGCGTAGAGGAAATCGCGCGCGCCTTGCTGCGCCGCTACGGCGTCGTTTTCCGCGCGCTGCTCGCTCGCGAGTCGCGTCTGCCGACCTGGCGCGAGCTCGCGGGCGTTTACCGGCGGCTGGAAGCGCGCGGCGAGATCCGCGGCGGACGCTTCGTCTCGGGCTTCGGGGGCGAGCAGTTCGCGCTGGCCGACGCGGTCGGCCGGCTGCGCGCAGTGAGGAAGCTGGATAAGAGCGGCGAGCTCGTCGCGCTTTCCGGCGCCGATCCGCTCAATCTCGTGGGCATCGTGACCCCGGAGGCGCGTGTTGCGGCGATCACGCCAAACCGGGTGCTCTTCCGCGACGGCCTTGCGATCGCCGCGCTCGAAGGGGGCGAGCTGCGCCGCCTCGCCGCCTCGGAATTCGACGACGACACGTTGAAGACGCTCTTCTGGCGCCGGTCGAGCGCGCTCGGTTCCAAATCGACGGGACTGTCCGAAGCCAGCCGCAAGCGTTGGCTCGAGCGCAGAGTGCGCGTGCCGCTGCCCGGCTGAATCTGCCGCGACGCGAAGTACTAGTAGGGAGAGGGGAGGTTACGGAGGGAGAGGGTCCTCCCTCTCCCTCCGTTCGTAACTTACAGAATGGCGAAGAGCTTATGTGGGCGGACATGCTGGGCTTCAGCCCAGCATGTCCGCCCATATATTCTGAGCCCACGCCCAGCCGTAGGCACCTTCGATCTCGCTGCGGCTGGAGGACACGCCGCTCGCCCCTGGGACGACCGTCAGGGTCTTCTGTGCGAGATCGTAACGGTGCACCGAAGCGACGTGGATCACTTCCTTGTCGCTTACGAAGCTGTAGCAAGTATTGGCGATGACCGGCTGTGGATTCGGCGCTCGGCCGTTCATGAGCTCGACGATCGCAGCCGCCGCGATCTTGGCATGGTTGTTCGCCATGTGGCCCGATTTGGGCATCGCCGGTGCCGAGAGTGTCGAGTCGCCGAGAACGTGGATGCCTTTTCGGACAAGCGACTCCATGGTCAGCCAATCGACCCCGCACCAGCGCGTGTTTCCGGTCATGAGACCGGCGTCGCGGGCGATATCGCCTGCACGCATCGGCGGCAGGATGTTGAGCACATCGCCCTTGATCGTATCGAAATCGGTCTTTACGGTCAGCGCGCGCGCGTCCACGGCTTTCACCTCGCTGTTGCCGCGGAACTCGATGATGCCGCCGTACAGATCGCGCCAGGCCGCTTTGAACAACCCACCCTTGGACGTCACGTCTTCGTTCGCGTCGAGTATCAATACCTTGGAGCGAGGTTTCGCCCGCTTGAAGTAGGACGCGACCTGGCAGGCGCGCTCGTACGGACCGGGCGGGCAGCGGTAGGGCGCGCGAGGAACCGCCAGGACGTACACGCCTCCGTCGCGCATCGATTCCAGTTGTTGTCGCAGCGCCACGGTTTCAGGGCCCGCTTTCCAAGCGTGCAGAACCGTCTTCTGCGCCTCCGCGTTGTAGCCCTGAATCTGCTCATGCATCAGCTCGACGCCCGGCGAGACGATCAGCCGGTCATACGGGAGATCCTGGATGCGCTTCAGGGCGATGCGCTTTTTCTCCACGTTGATTCCGGTGACCTCGTCGCGGATCACGTGTACGCCGTAGTCGCGCAGCTTGGCGTAGCTGCGCGTGATGTCGCCGATCTTCTTGCTGCCTCCCAGCACCAGGTTGGATGTAGGGCAGGAGATGAATTCGGTGCCGCGCTCGATCATGAAAACTTCGATTGCGCCCTCGCCCCACATGCGCAGGTACTTGGCGGCGGTCGCGCCGCCGAAACCTCCGCCGATGACGATGACGCGCCCGATCGGCTTGGGCGGCGCCGCGGGTTGCATCGCGCAGCCCGGAAGGAGCGAAGCGGTCGCGGCGCCTACCGCCGTGGCGCCGGAGGCTTTCAGGAACTCGCGTCGGTTGAATCGGCTCATGGGGGCTCCCTACTTGGCTTGCGCCGAGAAATACGCGGCAAGCGCGTCGATCTGCTCGTCGGTATAGCCCTTCGCGATCTGATGCATGATGGTCGCCGGGCGCTTGCCGGCTCTGAAATCCTGCATCTGCTGCGCGAGTTGGGATCGTTGCTGCCCTGCCAGGTTGGGCATTCCCTGCTGGCTTACGCCCTGGGTTCCGTGGCAATTGGCGCAGGCTGCCGCAAGATTGCGGCCGATGTTCGGATCGGAGCCCTGGGCCGAAACCGGCGAGGCAAGAGCCGCGCCTGCGACGAACGCGGCGGCAAGCAATGCGCGATTCATTTGTGGCCTCCTCTAGGGTTCTTTCTTACGAGTTTCGAGGATCAATCAAAGGCCATCGCGACCTTTGGTCCGTCGATCAGGAAATGCTCATGTCTCCGGGGCCACCTCGGGCACTTTTTCCTCGGAGAACTTGAGCGTGGTCTTGCCGTCCGTATCGATGTCCACCGTGACCTTGCCGCCGTTGGCGAGCTTGCCGAAGAGCAGCTCATCGGCGAGCGCCCGGCGAATCGTGTCCTGGATCAGACGTGACATCGGTCTCGCGCCCATCAGCGGATCGAAGCCGTGCTTGGCAAGGTGCCCGCGCAGCGCATCGGTGAACACTGCATCGACCTTCTTCTCGTGGAGCTGCGCCTCGAGCTGCATGAGAAACTTGTCCACTACGCGCAGGATGATGTCGTGGTCGAGCGACTTGAACGAGATGGTCGCGTCAAGCCGATTCCTGAACTCCGGCGAGAACAGCCGCTTGATCTCGACGCTCTCGTCGCCGGGCTCCTTCTTTGCCGTGAAGCCCATCACCGGCCGGTTGAGCGCCTCGGCGCCGGCGTTGGTCGTCATGACGATGATGATGTTCCTGAAATCAGCTTTCCTGCCGTTGTTGTCGGTGAGAGTTCCATGATCCATCACCTGGAGCAGGATGTTGAAGATGTCCGGGTGCGCCTTCTCGATCTCGTCGAGCAGGAGCACCGCGTAGGGCTTCTTGGTAACGGCTTCCGTGAGCAGGCCGCCCTGGTCGAAGCCGACGTATCCCGGAGGCGCACCGATCAAACGCGAAACCGCGTGCCGCTCCATGTACTCCGACATGTCGAAGCGGTGCAGCTCGATTCCCATGCAGTAGGCGAGCTGGCGGGCCACCTCGGTCTTGCCGACGCCGGTGGGACCGCTGAAGAGGAAGCAGCCGATCGGTTTTTGCGGATTGGCAAGACCTGAGCGCGCGGTGCGGATCGCCGATACGAGCGCGTCGATCGCCTGATGCTGTCCGAATACCACGGCCTTGAGGTCGCGGTCGAGGTTCTTGAGCGCGGCGCGGTCGTCCTGCGACACCGAGGCGGGCGGGATACGCGCGATCTTGGCGATGATCTCTTCGATCTCGATCTTGCCGACGATTTTTTTTTGCTTGGACTTGGGCAGGATCTTCTGCGCGGCGCCCGCCTCGTCGATCACGTCGATCGCTTTGTCGGGCAGGTGCCGATCGTTGATGTAGCGGGCCGAGAGCTCGGCGGCGCTGGTGAGCGCAGGGCCGCTGTACTTGATTCCGTGGTGCGCTTCGAAGCGCGATTTCAGTCCACGCAGAATCAAAACGGTTTCCTCCACCGAAGGCTCGGGAACGTCGATTTTCTGGAAGCGCCGCGACAGGGCGTGGTCTTTTTCGAAAACCCCGCGGTACTCGTTGTAGGTAGTCGCACCGATGCATTTCAATGCGCCCGACGAGAGCGCGGGCTTCAACAGATTGGATGCGTCCAGCGTCCCGCCCGAGGCGGCGCCTGCGCCGATGAGCGTGTGAATCTCGTCGATGAAGAGGATCGCATTCGGGTTGTCGACCAACTGCTTGAGCACCGCTTTTAGCCGCTGCTCGAAGTCGCCGCGGTACTTGGTCCCGGCGAGCAGCGCGCCCATGTCGAGGTTGTACACTTGGCAACGGGCGAGAATCTCGGGCACCTGACCCTCGACGATGCGCCGCGCAAGCCCTTCGGCGATTGCGGTCTTGCCCACCCCCGCTTCGCCCACGAGCAGGGGGTTGTTTTTGCGCCGGCGGCACAATGTCTGGATGACGCGCTCGATCTCGCGCTCGCGGCCGATGAGCGGGTCGATCTTGCCGACAAGCGCCTGCGCATTCAGGTTGAGGGTGTAGGTTTCGAGCGCCCCGCCCGACTGCTGCTCGTCGCCTGCAGTTTCCTGCTCGGCTTCGCCACCCGCCTTCGCCTCCTTCGAGGCCGGCGTCTTGGTGATGCCGTGCGAAATGTAGTTGACCACGTCCAGGCGCGTCACGCCCTGCTGGTGGAGAAAGTACACCCCGTGCGAGTCCTTCTCGCCGAAGATTGCGACCAGGACATTCGCTCCGGTCACCTCCTTCTTGCCCGAGGACTGCACGTGTAGGATGGCGCGCTGGATGACGCGCTGGAAGCCCAGCGTCGGCTGGGTGTCGATCTCTTCGGTGCCGGCGACCGTGGGTGTGTGTGCAGAGATAAAATCCGCGAGCGCTTTTCTCAGCTCATCGATGTTTGCGGCGCAGGCACGCAATACCTCAGCAGCGGTCGGGTTATCCAGCAGGGCGAGCAACAGGTGCTCGACCGTGATGAATTCATGCCGCTTCTGACGCGCTTCCACGAACGCCATGTGGAGGCTGACTTCGAGTTCTTGAGCGATCATCCTTACGTTTCCTCCATCACGCATTGTAGCGGGTGCTGGTTCCTGCGTGCGTAGCCGACAACTTGTTCGACCTTGGTCGTGGCCACATCCTTGGGATAGGTCCCGCAGATGCCCATCCCTTCGCGGTGGACTTTGAGCATGACCTGCGTCGCCTTTTCCCGAGTCATGGAAAAGAACTTCTGGAGTACGATGACAACGAATTCCATGGGGGTGTAGTCGTCGTTCAGCAAAATGACCTTAAACAGGGGAGGAGGTTTGAGCTTGGCCTTCTTAGCCTCGAGTAAGGCGCCTTCTCGCGTACGGGTAGCCATACGTTAACAACTTATGTCAGAAGAACCACCCCGTCAAACCATCGGCACCGTTTTGGGTTGAAAAGTCGCGAGCTTCATGTTGCATCCTATCGGTCGGTCACGCCCTTCGTTCGGTGTAAACGCCGCTTACAATGTAATCGCTGCCGGGGCGTCATGCAACCTCAAACGTCTCGGCAGAACAAGGGGTTGACGCTCCTTGAGGCACTTGACGCCGCTGTACAAAGCGCGTAAAAGGCTTCCCTGTGTTTGTCCTCCATGCGGTTTGCAGGCGTCAAATCCCTCTGCTGCGTTGAAGTACAGGCATAGTTGGAACGTTTCTCAGTTTTGAAATTCAGGAAGGGTCTATGCCAACAGGTACGGTTAAGTGGTTCAATGATGCCAAGGGTTATGGCTTTATTACCCCGGATGACGGCGGAGAGGATTTGTTCGCGCATTTCTCCGCGATTCAGATGAGCGGTTTCAAGACGCTCAAGGAAGGACAGAAGGTCCAGTTCGAAGTCACGCAAGGCCCGAAAGGCAAGCAGGCTTCGAACATTCAGGCCGCGAGCTGACGGCTCGCGACTCGCTCGGGCGACGTCGTCGCCCGACGCTTCAGGTCCCCGTTCGATTTCGGCCTCGGATAACCGGGGTCGGGGGTCATTTTGAACCGAGAACGACCTCCATCGGGGTGCTTTTTCCCGGAGGCTGGTGTGCTTCAGTGCATGCGTCGCCTAAGTTCCGTGTCCACGGCGTTCATGAATTCGTCCGTGGTGAGAAAGGGATGGTCTGGACGGATCAGAACGGCCAGGTCCTTCGTCATCTTGCCGGCCTGCACGACATCGATGCAGACCTTTTCGAGAGTCTCAGCGAACTTGATCACCTCGGGCGTGTCGTCGATTCGGCCGCGGAATATGAGGCCGCGCGTCCATGCGAAGATCGAAGCGATGGGGTTGGTCGAAGTCGGCTTGCCTTGCTGGTGCAACCGGTAGTGGCGCGTCACCGTGCCGTGTGCCGCCTCGGCTTCGATCGCTTTCCCGTCGGGCGACATTAGGACCGAGGTCATGAGACCGAGCGAGCCGTAGCCCTGGGCGATCGTGTCGGACTGCACGTCGCCGTCGTAGTTCTTGCATGCCCACAAATAACCCCCGCTCCACTTGAGGCTTGCAGCCACCATATCGTCGATCAACCGGTGCTCATAGGTGAGGCCGGCCGCATCGAATTGCTTCTTGAACTCAGCATCGAAAATTTCCTCGAACAGATTCTTGAAACGCCCGTCGTACACCTTGAGTATGGTGTTCTTGGTCGAGAGGTAAACCGGGTACTTGCGCTGGAGCGCATAGTTGAAGCAGGCGCGCGCAAAGCCCATGATCGATTCGTCGAGGTTGAACATCGCCATCGTGACGCCGGCGCCGGGCGCTTTGAACACTTCGCGCTCCACTGCGGGACCGCGGCCCTCGGGCTGAAAACTGAGCTTTATCGTGCCGGCGCCGTCGAACTTGATCTCGGTAGCCCGATACTGGTCGCCGAAACCGTGGCGCGCCATCACGACCGGCTTGCTCCAATGAGGCACGATGCGCGGCACGTTCTTGCAGATGATCGGCTCGCGGAAGATCGTCCCGTCGAGGATGTTGCGGATGGTGCCGTTCGGGCTGCGCCACATCTGCTTCAAATTGAATTCCTTCACGCGCCCCTCGTCGGGTGTGATCGTGGCGCACTTCACCGCCACGCCGTACTTCCGCGTGGCATTGGCAGCGTCAATCGTAATCTGGTCGTTGCTCCTGTCCCTCGCTTCAACACCGAGATCGTAGTACTTCAGCTCGACATCGAGATAGGGGAGGATCAACTTGTCGCGGATCATCTTCCAGATGATCCGCGTCATTTCGTCGCCATCCATCTCAACGACTGGGTTCTTCACTTTGATTTTGCTCAAACGACGCTCCTGCAATCCGGCTATGGAAGGAATCGATCGATGTGGTTTGCGGCGCCACAGTGGCCGCAAATAAGCGAGGTGTTTCGTTCTTGAATGGGCGGTATTATAGCGAATCGTCGGGTGAGGTCCGCCGCGGCGAGGAAGGTGGTTTATGCCGGCGAGCTGTTTGATTCTTAAAAGGAAATTACGGAAATTAGGTCCATCGGACTCGCGTGTGCCTGGGTGCTCTTGTGGGCGTGTCAACCTCCGGGCCCACAGGGCGTTAGTGCAAGGGACTGGTTCCGACTGGTCGCAGACTGATCCCTAACTTCACAGAGAGGAAAACATGAGGAAGCTGATCTCCATCCTGGTCGCTGCGGTCTTCGCCGTTTCGAGCGGTGTGGTACTGGCCCAGGCAACCAGCGGCGCCAAGCCGATGGAAAAGAAGGAAGAGATGAAGAAGGAAGCGAAGAAGGGCGACAAGAAAGCCGCGAAGAAAGCCCCGAAGAAGGAAGGCGCCAAGAAAGCCGCCAAGAAGGAAGAGAAGAAATAAGTTGCGATTCGGCAAAACCAAGGCAGGGTTCGAGTCCCTGCCTTTTTTTTGTTCTCGCGCACGATACGACTGACATGGCAGGGCGGGTTCTCGCGGCGGTGGGCGCCGTCGTGGCCGCAATGGCCGCGAACGTCATTTTCGCTCAGATGCCGACTATGGAACTCTCAGCCGGTATTCACCTTATTCGAGCCGAAGTTGCTCACACGTTCGAGACGCGCGCGCAGGGACTCATGTTTCGCCGATCGCTCGGTCCCAATGAGGGCATGTTTTTCGTGTTTCCTCAGGCCGAAATCCACTGCATGTGGATGAAGAACACGCTGATCCCCCTCTCAGTTGCGTTTATCGACGAAAAGGGCAGGATCGTCAGCATTTCGGAGATGCAGCCGCAGACGGAGACCCCGCATTGTGCGGTTGACCGTGCCCAGTTCGCACTGGAAATGAGCGCAGGCTGGTTTGCGGCGAAAGGCATCAAAGCGGGCGCGAGAATCCTCGGCCTCGAAAAGGCGCCTGCGGCGCGCTGACCTTCGTCGGGGTAAAAAAAACGGGTGGCTCATGCCACCCGTTCTTCCCTGTTTGAAACGAACTAACCGAAGAACAGCGCCGTGTGCGCCCCCGCCGCCATGAAATACAGCATCGGGATTGAGAACATCGTATTGGTACGCGAGGCGAGGAATGCGACGCGCCGCGCCTTGTTCTTTTCCTCGTCGGTCGCTGGCACCATGCCCAGGAGCTTTTTCTGATTAGGCCAGATCAGGCCCCAAACGTTTATCAGCATGATCGTGCCGAGCCAGGCGCCGATACCAATCGCGACGTGCGATTTCTGCAGGAGGAACGCGGCGCCGAAGTTGGAGCCGAGCAGCGCCGCCCCGGAGAGCCAAGTTACGACCGCCGCCCAGCGGAACCAGAGCAGCGCGCGCGGCATGACGTGCTTGGAGATGCCGGCGCCGGTGCCGTCGGCCGCAGCCGCCTTCGCCGCGGCCACGTTGACGAAGTTGAAGTAGTAGAGCAGACCGATCCACATCACGCCTGCGAGGAGGTGGATCCAGCGAGAGCTTGCAGGTACCCATTCCATGGTCAGCCTCCCAGGTAATACGAGACGGCGTTGTGCAGGATCAGGGTAAGGATCAGGCCGGAAATGATCGTTCCCCAGAGTGAATCAAGCGGATTCTTCATGGTCGTTCTCCCGATGATCGGGCCGCAGCGGCGCGCCCCGCGTATTCTCTGTCCAAGTGGGGCTGATTGCAAGCCGAGATCGTCGAAAGACCCTTGCCCCGGCGGGTTGCGCGCTCAATCCTTCGCGGCGATGCGCGCTCGGGCTCGCCCCCTGGCAAAGCGCAGAACCACGGGCTCTTCGATTGCCAGTGAGGCGCTGTCGCGCACGACGTTGCCGTCTAGTTTTTGCACGATGCTGTAGCCGCGCTCGAGCACCGCTCCGGGATCCAGATGCGACAGGCTCGCCTCCAGACGCGCGCAGTCGGCGCGGGCGCGCTCGATGCGCGCGCGAGCCGCTCCACGCATCCGGGACATCGCCTGCGCCGACCGCGCCGACAGTTCGGCGAAATTGGGCAGCCGCGCCCGGCTGCGCTGCAAAAGCGCGCCGATCCGCCATTGCCGCTCTGCGACTGCCCGGGCAAGGACCTGTCCGAGTCGTGCTTCCAGCTGGCGGAGGAGTTCGCCTTGGGCCTGTAACCTCGCGCCGGGGTGAATCAGCCTGCGTGCGAGGTGGTCGACGTGCAACATCCGGCTCTCAATTTCGTGCCGGGCGCTCGCACCGAGACGCGCCGCCAAAGCATGAACGGCGTCAAGCAGCCGGGCGCGTTCGGGGCTGACCATCTCAGCTGCGGCGGTCGGTGTTGGGGCACGCTGATCGGCGGCGAAGTCGGCGATCGTGAAGTCGGTCTCGTGGCCGATGCCGGTGACGACCGGAATCGGGCACGCGCGCAGGGCGCGCGCCACGATTTCCTCGTTGAAAGCCCACAAGTCTTCGATGCTGCCGCCGCCGCGTACCAGCAGCAGCACATCGCACTCGCCGCGCCGTCCGGCGATATCGAGCGCCGCGGCGATTTCCGCAGCCGCGCCGTCGCCTTGGACCCTCACCGGGAAGAGAACGACTGCGACGGAGGAGTTACGCCGATCGAGCGTGGTGAGCACGTCCCGCAGCGCGGCGGCGTCGCGTGATGTGATCACGCCGATCACGCGTGGAAAGCGGGGCAGAGGTCGCTTCTTCTCGGCCTCGAACAGGCCTTCCTTCTCAAGCTTCTCGCGCAGCCTCAAGAAAGCCTCGAACAAGACCCCGAGCCCCGCGCGCCGCATCGTTTCGACGTTGAGCTGGAAGTCGCCGCGCGGCTCGTACAGCGTCAGGAGAGCTTGGGCCTCGATTTGCATGCCGTCCCGAGGCTGCCATTCAAGCTGTTGGGTTCGGTGTTTGAACATGACGCAGCGCACCTGAGCGCGCTCGTCCTTCAGGACGAAGTAAGCATGTCCCGATTTGGCCAGGGTGAAATTGGACAACTCGCCGGCGACCCAGAGCAGCGGGTAGCGATGCTCGATCAGGTCCCGGACGCTTCGAGTGAGGGCTGAAACGGTGAGAATTTCCGCGGGAGAGGGGGCGGAAACCCGCGCCAGTCCTTGTTCTCCGGGCATGCGGCGATTGTAACCTATCCACAACGGGCGCTCCGCAACCCAAGCTCTCTATGTGCGGATCAGGTAAAAGCCGAAGTGCCGTATGTAACTCTTTGAGCAGTAAAGAGAAAAGCGTTAGTTCAAGTTTTGATCACAAATGAAAAAATCCTTTCGCGCGATTCACTTACACGCGCTTTTCTGCGGCTATGCACAACCTTATCCACAGTATTTGTGGATAAAGGTTTGACGAAAAACGGGCACGCGTTATGACGAAGTAATAGGTGAACAACGTCTCGATTTTTCAAAGCAAGGCTGCCCATCTTCTTGAAATGCTTCGCCTTGCCGAATCCCTGGTCGCAGGCTAAAGTGGGCGCGTTTCTTGCACGATCCGGAGAACGCTGTTGTTTGCCATCATCCAGGCTGCGGGTTGGCCGATCTATTTTCTTCTTGTTGCTTCCGTCATCGCTGTAGCGCTCATCATCGAAAGATTCATCATCCTGCGCAGGGAGAGAATCGTACCCAGCGACCTGCTTGAAAAGGTCATCACGGCGTACCAGCGTCAGGGTGTGAGCGAGGACATGCTGGAGCGGCTCTCCCAGGATTCCCCGCTTGGCCAGGTATTCGCCTCGGGCCTTCGTAACCACAAGAGTCCGCGTTACGTCATGAAGGACGCAATCGAGGAAGCGGGCCGCGCCGTGACTCACGAGTTGGAGCGCTTCTTGACGACGCTCGGGACGATCGCCACGGTCAGCCCGCTCTGGGGTCTTTTCGGCACCGTGGTCGGCATGATAGAGATCTTCGGGTCGCAGTCACCCACCGGATCCAATCCCCACGAGCTCGCGCACGGCATTTCCGTGGCGCTGTACAACACGGGGTTCGGCCTCGTGGTCGCCATCCCCGCGATGATCTTTTTTCGCCACTTCCGTGGCAGAGTCGAGAGCTTCGTAGCCGATATGGAGCAGCAGGCGGCAAGGCTGGTCGACGTGGTCCACGGCGAGCGATTCGACTTCCAGCTGCCGCCGCACGTCCAGGCATGAAATTCGCCCGCAATCGCAAGGAAGATCCGGAAATCAACCTCATTCCAATGATCGACGTGTTGTTGGTGATCATCATTTTCCTGATGCTTACCACGACCTACTCCAAGTTCTCGGAGCTTCAGATCAATCTGCCGAGAGCCGACGCGCAAAAGCCGTTGGAGCGATCCAGCGAGATCAGCGTAGTCATCAGCGCCAGCGGGCAATACCTGCTGCAGCGCAGGCCGATCCAGTTCCGGAATGTCACGAGCCTCGCCGAAGAACTGCGTCTCGCAGGCACCGGCATGAAAGACCCGGTCGTCGTCATCAACGCCGATAACAATGCCACCCATCAGTCGGTGATTCGCGTCATGGATGCGGCGCGCCAGGCGGGGTTTGGCCAGATCGTGTTCGCGGTGGAGCAGGTCACGAAATAGCGCAGCGGCCGTATCGAAGCAGCCTTTCCCTCCAATGAGCTTCGCCGCGCGCCATTGGTACCGCCTGAGCCCGGTGTCAGTCCTGTTGTTCCCGGCGTGCCTTGTCTTTCGTTTTTTGGTCGCCCTTCGCCGGCTGCTCTACAGCCTCGGCGTGCTGCGCTCGGTGCGCCTTCATGTCCCGGTGATCGTTGTCGGGAACCTCACAGCGGGCGGCACGGGAAAGACGCCGCTGATCCTCGCGCTGGCCCAGGCCCTGCACCGCAAAGGGCGACTTCCCGGTATTGTGAGCCGGGGGTACGGTGGAGCTCGTGTCGCGCCCCATCGGGTGAGCGTGGGAGACGACCCTGCGCGCGTCGGCGATGAACCGCTGCTGCTTGCCGAGCGTTCCGGTTGCCCGGTGTGGATCGGTGCCGATCGCGTCGCGGCCGCTCGCGCCTTGCTCGCGGGTAATGCGCAGTGCGACGTGATTCTGTGCGACGACGGGCTGCAGCACTATCGCCTGCATCGCGATTTCGAAATAGCAGTCGAGGATGAGCGCGGATTCGGTAACGGCTTGATGCTTCCGGCGGGACCTTTGCGCGAGCCTGCGAATCGCCGGGTAGACGCGACGGTCGTGAATGGCCCTGAATCGAGATCGGGCGCATTTCGAATGCGGCTCACGCCGGCGGGCTTCTACCGGGTCGGCGAACACGCGGTGCCCGTGGCGCCCTCCGATCTGTCGGGAAGAAGCTTGCACGCGGTCGCCGGGATAGGGAATCCCGAGCGGTTTTTCGCAGAGCTCGCGCGCTTGGGACTGAAGTTCACGGCGCATCCGTTTCCCGACCACCACCCGTTCCGGCCCTCGGACCTCGAGTTTATCGATTGCGATTTCGTGCTGATGACCGAAAAGGATGCGGTAAAATGTCGTCGCTTCGGCCGGAGCGATCTGATTGCAGCGCGCGTCGATGCCGAACCCGATCCCGCTCTCACCGACCTGATTCTGAAACGTATCCATGGACGCGCGCCTGCTTGATATTTTGGTCTGCCCGATGTGCAAAGGGCCTCTTGTGTACCGCAAGGCGCACGCCGAGCTTGTCTGCAAGCCCGATCGCCTCGCATTTCCGATTCGGGACGATATTCCGGTCATGCTCGAGGAAGAGGCGAGAAAACTCCCGCCAAACGAGGAAGTGAACGACTGAATGAAGGGCGTGCGCCTCTCAACCCGTTTCACGCACTAAAGTGTCTTTCGTCGCCATCATTCCGGCGCGGTTTGCCTCCAGCCGCCTTCCCGGAAAAGCGCTCGCCGACCTGGGGGGCAAGCCCATGGTCGTGCGTGTGGCCGAGCGCGCGCGCGAAAGCGGCGCTCGCCAGGTCTACGTCGCCACCGACCACAGCGATATCGCGCGGGTGGTGGAACAATCCGGATTTGAGGCCGTGATGACTCGCGCCGATCATTCCACGGGCACCGATCGGATCGCCGAGGTCGTGGAGCGCCTCGCGCTCGCAGCGGAAAGTCTGGTTGTAAACGTCCAAGGCGATGAACCGCTCATTGAGCCGGGTCTGATCCGCGCTGTCGCGACGATGCTTGCGAATACGCCCGAGGCGGCGATAGCCACCGCGTGCCACCCCATCCGGGACGCGGGCGAACTCTTCAACCCCAACGTCGTCAAGGTCGTTCTCGATCGCGCCGGGCTGGCGTGCTATTTCAGCCGGGCGCCGGTACCCTTTGCGCGCGACGCGTTCGCGCGCTCGTATGATCCCTCGCGGGGTGCTTTCGCGGCCTCCACGCGAACGCTGCCGCAGGGACTTCCTTGTTACCGGCACATCGGCATCTATGCTTATCGTGCTGAGTTCCTCCTCAGCTATCCCCGGCTCGAGCGTTCGCCGCTTGAGGAATTCGAAGCGCTCGAGCAGTTGCGCGCGCTTTGGCACGGTTACGCCATTGCAGTCGCAGTGCGACACGATGCTCCGCTGCCGGGTGTTGACACTCCCGAAGACCTGAGACGCGTGCAGGCGGCGTTTGACCGCATGCACCATTAAAGGTAAGTTCGCTCCGGGAGCGTCGGGAAGGACGCTCCGCCGCCGAAAAAACCAGGGAGTACCGTGAGGCTTATCCTCTTGGGACCGCCGGGGGCCGGTAAGGGCACTCAGGCGAATTTCATCAGGGAACATTTCCGTATCCCGCAGGTATCAACGGGGGACATGCTGCGCGCCGCGGTCAAGGCGGACGCGCCGCTCGGCATTGCTGCGAAAGAAGTCATGGACGCCGGCCAGCTCGTTTCCGACGACATCATCATTCGCTTGGTCAAGGAACGCCTGAGGGAGCCGGATTGCAAGAACGGCTGCCTCTTCGACGGTTTTCCGCGTACGATCCCTCAAGCAGAAGCGATGCGCGACTCGGGAGTCGATCTGGATTTTGTCGTCGAGATTGAAGTCGACAACGACGAGATCATCCAAAGGCTGAGCGGGCGCCGCGTGCATCCGGCCTCGGGGCGCAATTATCATCTCAAGTTCAACCCGCCCAGGATCGCAGGCAAGGACGACCTGACGGGCGAGCCCTTGGTCCAGCGCGACGACGACAGGGAAGAAACGGTCAGGAAGCGCCTCGAAGTCTACCTGCAGCAAACCCGGCCCTTAGTCGACTATTATTCAAAGTGGGCGGCACAGGGCGACTCGCGCGCGCCGAAGTACCGGAAGATCTCCGGTGTGGGGTCTCTCGCGGAAATCCGCGAGCGGGTCTTCGCAGCACTCAAGTAGTTTTCGCACGACCATGAAACCCAAGAATGCCTTTTACGCACAATCGGGAGGGGTGACCGCGGTCATCAACGCAAGCGCGGCGGGGGTGATCGAGACCGCGCGCAAGTACAGGAACCGCATCGGCAGGGTCTATGCCGGCCGAGACGGAATCATCGGCGCGCTCACCGAAGACCTCATCGACACGAGCCGGGAGCCCGCATCAAACATCGCGAGGCTCAAGATGACGCCGGGCGGCGCGTTTGGCTCGTGCCGCTACAAGCTGAAAGGCATCGAGGAAAACCGGGCGCATTACGAGCGCCTCATCGAGGTGTTCCGCGCTCACGACATCGGCTACTTCTTCTACAACGGTGGCAACGATTCCGCGGACACCGCCTGGAAAATCTCGCAAGTCGGAGAAAAACTCGGATACCCGCTCATCTGCGTAGGCATTCCCAAGACCGTCGACAACGACCTCGCGGTCACCGATAACTGCCCTGGGTTCGGATCGGTCGCGAAATACGTTGCGACTTCGATCCGCGAGGCCGGTTTCGACGTCGCCTCGATGTCGAAAACTTCGACGCGGGTCTTCGTCATGGAGGTCATGGGCAGGCACGCGGGATGGATTACCGCCGCCTGTGGCCTCGCCGCCGAGAAGGAGGGCGACGCACCGCAGATTCTTCTTTTCCCCGAGATCCAGTTCGACGAAGAGAGATTTCTCGCGCGGGTGAAGGAAGTCGTCGAGCGCGAAGGTTACTGCGCGATAGCCGTGTCGGAGGGTCTTCGCAACAAGGAGGGGAAGTTTCTCTCGGAAACCGGCCTGAAGGACGCCTTCGGCCATTCGCAGCTCGGGGGCGCGGGCGAGATCATCGCCAAGCTCGTCAGGGATAGCCTGGGCTACAAGTACCACTGGGCGCTCGCCGACTATCTGCAGCGCGCGGCGCGTCATATCGCCTCGAAGGTGGACGTGGAACAGTCCTACAAGCTCGGCGTTGCAGCCGTGAAACTTGCGATCGCGGGCAGGAACGCGGTGATGCCGGTTATCGAGCGCGTTTCGAACAAGCCCTATCGCTGGCGCATCGGCGTCGCCAATCTGGCGGACGTTGCCAACAAGGAAAAGAAGATGCCGCGCGACTTCATTTCCGAGGACGGATTCCACATCACGCAGAAGTGTCGCGTCTATCTCTCGCCGCTGATCCAGGGCGAGGCGCCGCCGCCTTACAAGAACGGGCTGCCGGATTACGTGAAGCTGAGAAACGCGCCGGTTCCGAAGAAACTCTCCGCTTTCAAGGTTTAGCGCCGGGCTTCCTGCTGTTATAATTTCGCGCTTTTCATCGACTCAGGCCCAGGGCTAGGGCCGATATCAGGGGAGAAATGTATGCTCGGAGGTCTCTGGTTCGCCATCGCCTGCGCGATCGTCGCGATCATCTACGGGGTGCTGCAATCGAGGTGGATCGTTTCGTTGCCCGCGGGCAACGCGCGCATGCAGGAAATCGCCGCGGCGGTGCGCGAAGGCGCCAGCGCCTATCTCAAGCGCCAGTACGCGACGATCGCGGTCGTCGGCGCGGTGCTCTTCCTCGTCATCTTCTTCATTCCGAAACTGGGCCCGGCGACCGCGTGGGGCTTCGCCATCGGCGCGCTGTTTTCGGGCCTCTCGGGCATCATCGGCATGAACATCTCGGTGCGCGCCAACGTGCGCACCGCGGAAGCCGCGCGCAGCGGTCTGCAGCAGGCGCTCAACGTCGCCTTCAAAGGCGGCGCGATCACCGGGCTGCTGGTGGTCGGGCTGGGGTTGCTCGGCGTGGCGGGCTATTTCGCGCTGCTGTATTCCAATGCACAGGACAAGAGCGCGCTCGATCACATCCTGAAGCCCTTGATCGGCCTGGGCTTCGGCGGCTCGTTGATCTCAATTTTCGCGCGGCTGGGCGGGGGCATCTTCACCAAAGGCGCGGACGTGGGCGCCGACCTGGTGGGCAAGCTCGAAGCGGGCATTCCGGAGGACGATCCGCGTAATCCCGCGGTGATCGCCGACAACGTGGGTGACAACGTCGGCGACTGTGCCGGCATGGCCGCGGATCTGTTCGAGACCTATGCGGTGACGATCATCGCCACCATGATCCTCAGCGCGCTGGTGGTTAAGACGGCGAGCCCGGCGGCGGTGATCTATCCGCTCGTGATCGGCGGCTTTGCCATCATCGCCTCGATCATCGGCACTTGGTTCGTAAAGACGAAGGCGGGCGACAAGAACGTCATGCCGGCGCTCTACCGGGGCCTTGTCTGGGCCGGCGGCCTCGCGCTGGTCGCCTTTTATCCGATTACCCAGGTGATGATGGGCGACATTCTCAAGATCGTGCCCTTCGAGGTGCTCGGCGGCAGCAAACTGATCACGGTCTGGCACCTGTACGGCGCGGCGGTGGTCGGCCTCGCCCTCACCGGCTTCCTGGTGTGGATCACCGAGTACTACACGAGCACGGAGTACAAGCCGGTGCGGCATATCGCGGAGTCCTCGACTACCGGGCACGGCACCAACATCATCGCCGGCCTGGGCGTGTCGATGCGCGCCACCGCCTGGCCGGTGTTGTCGGTGTGTGTCGCGATCTTTCTGTCGTATGCGCTCGCCGGCCTGTACGGCATCGCCATCGCCGCAACCTCGATGCTTTCGATGGCCGGCATCATCGTCGCGCTCGACGCGTACGGGCCGATTACCGACAACGCCGGCGGCATCGCCGAGATGGCCGACCTGCCCGACTCGGTGCGCGCCATCACCGATCCGCTCGATGCGGTGGGCAACACCACCAAAGCGGTGACCAAGGGCTATGCGATCGGTTCGGCGGGGCTCGCCGCGCTGGTGCTTTTCGCCGACTACACCCATGCGCTCGAAGGCGCAGGCAAGGTGGTCTCCTTCGATCTTTCCAACCACATGGTGATCATCGGGCTCTTCATCGGCGGCATGGTGCCCTACCTCTTCGGTGCGATGGCGATGGAGGCGGTCGGCCGCGCCGCGGGCTCAGTGGTGGTCGAAGTGCGCCGCCAGTTCAAGGAGATCGCCGGCATCATGGAAGGCAAGGCGAAGCCCGAATACGGTATCGCGGTGGACATGCTCACGCGCGCCGCGATCAAGGAGATGATGATTCCGTCGTTGCTGCCGGTGCTGGTCCCGGTCGTGGTCGGCCTTGTGCTCGGGCCGCAGGCACTGGGCGGCGTGCTGATGGGTACCATCGTCACCGGCCTCTTCGTCGCCATCTCCATGACCACCGGCGGCGGCGCCTGGGACAACGCGAAGAAATACATCGAGGACGGCCACCACGGCGGCAAGGGCTCGGAGGCTCACAAGGCCGCGGTGACGGGGGATACGGTGGGCGATCCTTACAAGGACACGGCCGGCCCCGCGGTCAATCCGCTCATCAAGATCATCAACATCGTCGCGCTGCTGATTGTGCCCTTGATTGTTTGATCGTTGCCCTTACTCGAGGCAGAGCGGCGAGACTGTAGCATCAGCCGCCGAGATTGGCGCTGACCAAGTCGCGTATCGAAGCCTCTATGCCCAGCGCTAGGCTATCGAATACCCGAATCCCCGGCATTCCGCGCAGCCACGTGAGCTGGCGCTTTGCGAGCTGGCGCGTCGCAAATATCCCGCGATTGCGCAATTCCCCGCGATCGAGGTCTCCCTCGAGAAACTGCCAGGCTTGCCGATAGCCGACGCAACGCATCGAAGGCAGCGTAGACCGGAGCGCGTGGCGCTCGCGCAGCAACTGCAGCTCCTCCACCAGCCCGTCCTTCAGCATGGCGTCGAAGCGCGCCTCGATGCGCTGATGCAGCGCGCCGCGGTCGGACGGAACGAGGGCGAGCTCGATGAGGCGGAAGGGAAGGCCTGCAGGTTTTCCTCCGCCGAGCAGTTGAGACATCGGCTTTCCGCTGATCCGAAAGACCTCGAGCGCCCGCTGGATGCGTTGCGCATCGTTGGGTTTGAGTCGCGCGGCGGTTTCCGGATCGACGCGCCTCAGCTCCGCGTGGAGCGCCGGCCAGCCTCGCACCGTCGCTTCGGCGTCGATACGTTCGCGCACGCCGGGATCGGACTCGGGCAGCTTGGACAGCCCTTCGCGCAGCGCCTTGAAGTACAACATCGTGCCCCCCACGAGTAGAGGGACGCGTCCACGCGTCGTGATCTCTTTCATGAGGCTCAGGGCATCGGCGCTGAACCGTGCGGCTGAATAAGATTCGGTCGGGTCGATGATGTCGATCAGATGGTGAGGTACAGCGCGGCGCTCCGCGAGCGACGGCTTGGCCGTCCCGACGTCCATTCCGCGATAGATCTGAGCGGAGTCTACGCTGACTACCTCGATGGGAAATGCGGCTGCGAGCGCAAGGGCAAGCCGCGTCTTGCCGCTTGCGGTCGGTCCCATCAGCAGGATTGCAGGAGGCAGTTCGCCGGATGCGCGGTGAGCGGGTTGCGGTGGAAGGGAGAGCACTCGGGCCGCTGTCAACGGCCGCGAAGGAACAGCTTGTCGAGGTCCTGGAGACTCATCTGGTACCAGGTCGGCCTGCCGTGGTTGCACTGGCCGGCACGTTCGGTCTCTTCCATTTCGCGGAGCAACGCGTTCATCTCCAGAATCGTCAGCGTTCGGTTGGCGCGCACGGCGCCGTGACAGGCCATGGTTCCGAGCAGCTCATCGCGGCGTTCGGTGAGCACGCGACTGGCCCCGTACTCGCGGATGTCCCGCAGCACCGCGCGCGCGAGTTCGGCAGCGTCGGCGTCGGCGAGGATCGCCGGTACCGCGCGCACGGCCAGAGCAAACGGAGAGATCGACGTCACGTCGAAGCCCAGAAGGTTGAGCGTCGCGCCGTGCTCCTCGACCGTGGCGATGTCCAGCCGGTCGGCGTGAAAAGTCGATGGGATAAGCAGCTTCTGGGTGTTCATCGCGCGCGAGTCGAGGGCCGCCTTGAGTCTTTCATAGACGATGCGTTCGTGCGCGGCGTGCATATCGACGAGTATCAGCCCGTCCCGGTTCTGCGCAAGGATGTAGACGCCGTGCAGTTGCGCGAGAGCGAAGCCGAGCGTCGGCGCCTCGGAGGAATTTGCGTCGCCGCTTGTCGCCGTTGAGGATTCGGGGCTCGTGCGCCCGTCGGCAAACATCGTGGTGTAGCTCGCGACCGGCTGAGCGAGACCGAGGGCGCCCTGGTTGGCTCGTGGCTGGACGGAGCGGCCCACGGCAAAGGGCGCTGCGACTGCAGGCGGCGTCTCGGCCGCGGTCCCGGAGAGGCTTTTTGCGACGGCGTGAAACACGAACTGATGCACCGCGCGCGCGTCGCGAAAGCGGATCTCGATTTTCGCGGGGTGGACGTTCATGTCCACCCCGCGCGGATCGATCTCGAGAAACAGCACATAGGCGGGGTGGCGCTCGCCGTGCAAAACGTCCCGGTAGGCTTCGCGCAGGGCGTGGGAAAGCAACTTGTCGCGCACGAAGCGTCCGTTCACATACACGAACTGCGCGTCGCGCGACGCCCGAGCGTTGGCCGGCGAACCGGCGAAACCGGAAAGACTCAAGGCGCTGCCGTTTGCTTCAATCGGGCGCATCGTCTGGGCGAACTCGGCACCGAGCGCCGCCTCGATCCTTTGTGCCGGGGTGGAAGGAGCAAACCGTGCGACAACGCGGCCGTTGTGTCTGAGGGTAAGGGTGATATCGGGGTGCGACAGAGCCGCGCGAACAAAGGCATCTTCGCAATGCGCGAATTCGGTGGAGTCGCTTTTGAGGAACTTGCGGCGTGCCGGCGTGTTGTAGTAGATATCGTCGACATCGACTGTCGTCCCGAAAGGGTGCGCCGCCGGCTGAACGGCAGCGATGCTGCCGCCTTCGGCGCCGATGCTAAACGCGCGGGCCGCGCCCGCGGCCCGGCTGCGTACGGCAACGCGCGCGACCGAGGCGATGCTCGCGAGCGCCTCACCGCGAAATCCGAGCGTGCGGACCTGCTCCAGGTCTTCGAGCGAGGCGATCTTGCTGGTCGCGTGCCGCGCGAAGGCCATGGGCAGATCGTCGCTTTCGATGCCGGCACCGTTGTCCGCGATGCGAATCTGCTTGACTCCACCCTTGCCGAGCGAGACGTCGATGTCGGTTGCGCCGGCGTCGAGGCTGTTCTCGAGTAGTTCCTTCAGGACCGACGCGGGTCGGTCGACCACTTCCCCCGCTGCGATCTGACTGATCAGGGTCTCGGGCAGCAGGCGGATTGAGGGCACGGGCGCTGGACTCTTCGACCCCGGAATGACCGGCGCTCTTGCGTCCGTGTCGATTCCGGGAAGGATGTAATTATATGACGCGGTAGAATGCCGCGGTGGAACTCCTCCTCTCCGGTTTGGAGCTGCTCGTTCATCTCGACCGCCACCTTGCCAATTTGCTTCAGCAGTATGGCGCCTGGGTCTATCTGCTGCTTTTTACGATCATTTTTTGCGAGACCGGCCTCGTTGTGACTCCATTTCTTCCCGGTGACTCGTTGCTGTTCGTCGCCGGGGCGCTCGCGGCCACCGGCAGTATGGATGTGCACGCACTAGCCCTGTTGTTGACCGTCGCCGCGGTGCTCGGCAATACGGTCAACTACGCGATCGGGCACTTCCTCGGGCCGAAGGTCTTCCACTGGGAACACTCGCGGTTATTCAACAGGAAAGCGTTGGACCGGGCCCATGCTTTCTACGAAAAGCACGGGGGCAAGACCATAGTCATTACCCGCTTTGTGCCGATATTGCGGACTTTCGCCCCATTTGTTGCGGGGATCGCACGAATGACTTACCTGCGCTTTACCGCGTATAACGTAGTGGGCGCGCTCGCGTGGGTGCTGTCGCTCGTCTATGCCGGCTATTGGTTCGGCACCATGCCTGTCGTCAAGCAAAACCTGACGTGGGTCATCCTCGGCATCATCGTTTTGTCGCTGATGCCGCTTGTGTTCGAGTACCTCAGGCACCGCTTGAACAAGGCGAGAGCGAGAGCCCAAGCCGCCGGGGAAGTCAGGGGAGAGCCGCGAGCGTCGAGCGGGAAAGCGGAGGATTTTTCGCGACGTAGCCCTTGATGCCGCGCAGGATCGCGCGCGCGACTTTTTCCTGGTAGGCGGCGTCGTTAAGCCGCCGCTCCTCGTCGGGATTGCTGATGAAGGCCGTCTCGATCAGAATCGAGGGAATGTCGGGCGCTTTCAACACGGCAAATCCGGCCTGCTCGACGTTTTGCTTGTGCAACAGGTTGACCCCGCCGAGTTCGCCCAGCACGGCCCTGCCGAGCTTGAGGCTATCGCTGATTTGCGCCGTCAAGCTTAGATCGGCAAGCGTCATCTTGACGTAGCGATCTTTGCCCTCGAGGCTGACGCCGCCGATCAGGTCGGCGGTGTTTTCGCGCTCGGCCACCAGCTGTGCCGTCTTGCTGGTTGCGCCGCGTTCCGACAAGGCGAATATCGATGATCCGCGCACGTTCGGTTTCTTGACCGCATCGGCGTGGATCGACACGAACAGATCGGCGTTCACTCGCCGCGCCTTTTCGACGCGTTCGTCCAGCTTAAGGAAAAAGTCGCCATCCCGGGTGAGGAGCGCGCGCATATGGGGCTCGGCATCGATCAAGGCCTTCAACTTGCGCGCGATCGTCAAAGTCACTTTCTTTTCGTACGTCCCACGGCGCCCTCGGGCGCCCGGATCCTCCCCGCCGTGCCCGGGATCGATGACGATGGTGACGAGGCGATTGACGGCGGGCGAGGGCCGTTCCCGCGTGGATTTTTGCTGTTTTCTATTCGGGTCGGCCGCGCGCTCCTCAAGAGACGCTCCTTCTTGAGATTTCCCGAGGGATTGCCCGTCTGACTCGGTTTTTTTCAGCAGCGTAAGTATCGGGTCGAACGGCTCTAACGGATGGATGTCCAGGACGAGACGGTGCCCGTAGTTGCCGATCGGCGGGAGCGTGAAAATCTGCGGCTTGACCTCGGTCTTCAAGTCGAGCACGACGCGGACAATGCCCGGCTTGAAACGCCCCACGCGCAAATTGGCGATGTGCGGATCATTCGGCGCGACCTTTCCCTCAAGTCCCTGCTGCACGCTGAATAAGTCGACATCTGTGAGGTCGAGCGCGAGCCGCTCGGGGTTTTTCAGAAGCAGCAGGCTGTGCTTGAGCGGTTCGCCCGATTCGAGCGTCACGCGCGTGTAGTCCTGCGCCGGCCACATGCGAACCGCTCGTACGGATTCGGCGGCTGCCAGAGACCCGGAAAGGGCCAACGCAGCTAAGCCGAAGAACGCTAGGCGCAACACCCCGTTCGCGCCTACGATCAAATGTTTTTTAATTTCGCTAGGCACCGCGCCCCTGCTTCACTGTGGCCGGTGAGGGTAATTTCCCTTCCCGTTCCCGCGTAAGACAAGCTGATTTCCAGGTCGGGGTGGGGGAGCGCTGCGCCAGCTCGCTCCGGCCATTCGACCAAGCAGATTCCTTCGCCGTGGAAGTAATCGACCAAGCCCGAGTCAGCCAATTCACTAGAAGATAGGAATCGATAAAAATCAAAGTGGTACAAGTTTAATCTAGAAACTACGTAAAGTTCAACTAGCGTGTAGCTCGGGCTCTTCACGCTCTCCCGGACTCCCAAAGCGCGCAACAGGCCCCGAATCAGGGTGGTTTTTCCGCTACCGAGCTCGCCGCGAAGGTAAATTCGCAGGCCGGGGACGATGCAGACGGCCAGCTGCCTCCCCAAACCTGCCATCGCCCCCTCGTCGGGCAAGAACGCAGTCCAGTGCGGCCGCGCTTGCGGCTGGCTATGATGGGGCGAATGAGTCACGTGAAAGCGGTCCGGCGGGCAAGACCAATGCCTCCCCCCGATCTGGCGATGCTCGCCGCGACGGTCAAAGCCTGGGGCCGCGAGCTGGGTTTCCAGGCAATCGGAATAGCCGACATCGACCTCGCGGCGGTGGAGCCGCGCCTGGAAGAATGGCTCGCAAGCGGTTTCGCGGGCGAGCTGGATTATATGCGAAAGCATGGCGCCAAAAGGACGCGCCCGGCGTCGCTCGTTCCCGGCACGCTGCGCGTTATCTCCGCACGCATGGACTACCGCCCTCGCGCAGCCGACAGCTGGAGCATCCTCTCCGACGGCAGCAGGGCGTTCGTTGCCCGCTATGCGCTCGGGCGGGATTACCACAAGGTCCTGCGCGGACGCCTGAAGCAGCTCGCCGAGAAGATTGCAGCCGAAATCGGCGAGTTCGGCTACCGCGTATTCACCGATTCGGCGCCGGTGATGGAAGTGGAGCTGGCGCGCAAGGCGGGGATCGGCTGGCGCGGCAAGCACACGCTGCTCATCGCGCGCGAGGCGGGATCGTTTTTCTTTCTGGGGGAGATCTACACGGATCTTCCGCTCCCCGTGGATGCTCCCGTAGGCGAGCATTGCGGGAGCTGCGCCAAATGCCTCGACGTTTGCCCAACTCGCGCAATCGTCGCTCCCTACGTCGTGGATGCCAGGCGCTGTATTTCCTACCTCACCATCGAATTGAAAGGCAGTATTCCGGTCGAATTGAGGTCGCTTGTCGGCAACCGCGTTTTCGGCTGCGACGACTGCCAGCTCGTCTGCCCGTGGAACCGTTACGCACAGCTCACGCCGGAAGCGGACTTCCGCGTGCGCAACGGCCTGGATTGCGCGGGGCTCGTCGAGCTCTTTGCCTGGACTGAAAACCAGTTCCGCGAACGCATGTCCGGCAGCGCTATCCTGAGGATCGGTTACGAGCGCTGGCTGCGCAATCTCGCCGTGGGACTCGGCAATGCACTCGCTGACGAGCGCGTAGTCGCGGCGCTGCGTTCGCGCGAGCAGGATCGCTCCGCGCTGGTGCGCGAGCACGTCGCATGGGCGCTCGCACGTCATGACGAGAGATGATTGGAATGTCTCGCAGTGCGCGACCCTCGGACCAAGTCAAGGCACTTGCACCTAGACGGGAACTTCCCTGAGAAGGGGTTTTCGGGCAGTCCGGGTGCTATACTGCGTTCGATTGTCACCCATCCTGTCCGTACGTATCCCGCCATTGACTGAAATATCTTCGGCCCGGACCTTGGGCGGAAGGAGAAAGTTCGTTTGCCGAGTTTTGCCGAACTAGGCCTGTCGCCCGAGCTGCTGAAAACGGTTGCGGAGCAGGGCTACACCGAGCCTACGCCGATTCAGGCGCAGGCGATTCCGTTGGTGCTGCAGGGCCGTGACGTCATGGGTAGCGCCCAGACCGGCACCGGAAAGACGGCAGGATTCACCTTGCCGCTTCTGCAGCGGTTCGCGCGACACGTCAATAACAGCGCCTCGCCCGCGCGGCATCCGGTGCGCGCCCTAATCCTCACGCCTACGCGCGAGCTTGCGGCGCAGATCGAAGAAAGCGTTCGCACCTACGGCAAGTACATCGGCTTGCGCAGCACCGTGGTGTTCGGAGGAATCGACATGAAGCCGCAGACTGCGGCGCTGCGCCAGGGCGTCGAGTTCCTGGTGGCGACGCCCGGGCGGTTGCTCGATCATGTTCAGCAAAAAACGGTCAACCTGCAGCAAGTCGAGGCTTTTGTGCTCGACGAGGCCGACCGCATGCTCGACATGGGCTTCATTCCGGATGTGCGTCGAATCATGTCGTTGTTGCCGAAGCGGCGCCAGAACCTGCTGTTCTCCGCGACGCTTACCGGCGATATCCGCACCCTCGCCGACTCGTTCCTGCATGACCCGGTACTGGTGCAGGTCGCACGGAACAACGCCGCGGCGGAATCGGTCACCCACCTGGTGCATCCGGTCCGGCGCGAGCGCAAACGCGAGCTGCTGGGTTACCTCATCCAATCGCGTGCGCTCAGCCAGGTTCTCGTATTTACCTCTACCCGCATCGGGGCCAATCGCCTTGCTTATCAGCTCAACCGCGACGGCATTCACACCGCCGCAATTCACGGCGACAAGAGCCAGCCGGAACGGCTACAGGCGCTTGCCGACTTCAAATCGGGAAAGGTTGGAGTGCTCGTGGCGACCGATGTCGCGGCGCGCGGGCTCGATATCGAGGATCTGCCGTACGTCGTGAATTTTGAGTTGCCCGGCACGCCGGAGGACTACGTGCATCGTATCGGCCGGACCGGCCGCGCCGGGGCGAGCGGCGAGGCCATATCGCTTGTGTGCGCCGAGGAACATGAGCGGCTCGAAGCCATCGAGAAGCTGGCTCGGCTCAACATCCCGAGGAAAATCGTTCCAGGATTCGAGCCCGACCTGCGCGTGGCACCCTCGATCATGGGACCAACGGCCGGCCGCCGGGGCGCGGGTCCTCGCGAGCGTCGGCCGCGTCGTGGGAACGACGAGCACGACCGATTGACCCACGCCAGGCAGGATGTGAAGAACGTCGACCCGATTTTCAGCGCTCCGTACAAGCCGGCGCAGACAGCACCGGCCGCGCTTCGTCCGGCGGCTCCGCAGCGGGCGCCGCGCCAGCTTGCCTCTTTACTCGGCGGATTCCCGAAGAACAAGTAAAGCCGATACGCTGCGCGTGCGGCTTTACTCCCGCGCCGGCGGGTCCCGACGAAACGGGCTGTGCTCGTTCAGCTCGTCCACGTAGCGCTCGATTCCCACCGCCTCCCGTGCAAGAAATTTCTCCACCGCGTCGGCGAATTCCGGATGTCGCAGCCAGTGCGCGGACCAGGTCTGGATCGGCATGAACCCGCGCGCGAGCTTGTGCTCGCCCTGGGCGCCTCCCTCGAAGGTCTTGATGCCGCGCTCGATGCAGAACTCCAGCGCCTGGTAGTAGCAGACCTCGAAATGCAACATCGGTACATGCGCGACCGAGCCCCAATAGCGTCCGTACAGCGTCGTCGGCGAGAAGATGTTCAGGGCGCTTGCGATCGGCGCGCCGTCGCGCTCGGCAAGCACCATGAGCACGCTCTCCGGGAGGGTCTCGCCGAGGCGGCGAAAGAAGGCGAGGTTGAGGTAGGGCGTTGATTGATGCTCACGGTAGGTGCCGTTGTAGCAGCGATTGAAAAAAATCCAGTGCTCTTCGCGAATCTGTGTGCCAGTGAGACGGCGCAGGCTCACCCCCGCCTCCCGCACTCTGCGGCGCTCCTGGCGGATCTTCTTGCGTTTGGCGGAAGCCAGGTGCGAGAGAAATTCTTCAAAGCTCGCGTAGCCTTGGTTCTCCCAGTGAAACTGGACCGAACGGCGCAGCATCATTCCCGCCGCTTCCATCTCGCGCGCCTCGGGCTCAGTCGGGAACAACACGTGCAGCGAAGAGACCTCGCCGGCGATCCGCAGCGCGGCGCGAAGCAGGAGCGCGCGCGTGGGTCCGTCTCGCGCGAGCAGGCGAGGCCCGATGACCGGCGAAAACGGGATTGCGCCGAGCAACTTGGGATAGTAGGAAAGCCCGTGGCGGTGATAGGCGTCGGCCCAAGCCCAGTCGAAAACATATTCCCCGTAGGAATGCGACTTGAGGTAGAGCGGCATCGCGCCTACGAGCGATGCTCCCTGCCACAGCGTGACGTACTGGGGCTTCCATCCGGTGCGCTCGCAGGCGCAGCCGGTTTGATGGAGAGCTTCGAGAAACTCGTGGCGCAGAAAGGGATGCTCCCCGGCAAGCGCATTCCAGGCCGGCGGCTCGACGCCGGCGAGCGTGTCGAGCAGCTTGATCTTGGGCGTGTCTTCCTTCAACTGGTGCGGACCGCAGTGGCCGTAGTGGCCGTAATAGACTCGATTATAGGAGTGAACGTGCTCGTGAATAACACGATGGTAGACTTGCCGCATGGCGAGCATCGTCAAGATTGCCATTGCCCAGATCAATTGTACTGTGGGCGACCTCTCCGGCAATGCGTCAAAGATTCTCGATTACTGCGAGCGGGCGCGCGCCGCCGGCGCAAGCTTGGTGCTCACTCCCGAGCTCGCGTTGTGCGGGTATCCCCCCGAAGACCTGCTGTTGCGCGACGGCTTTTACCGCGACTGCAATGTCGCACTCGAAGCCCTGGTGCGCAAGGTGGGCGACATCACGCTCGTCGTAGGCCACCCGCATCAGGTCGAGGGGAAGCGCCACAACGCCGCGTCGGTCATTCGGGCTGGGCGCATCCTCGGTACGTATCACAAGCACGCGTTGCCAAACTACACGGTGTTCGACGAGGAGCGCTACTTCGAGCCTGGCGATTCTCCCTGCGTGTTCAACGTAGGGGAGACCCGCTTCGGTGTGAACATCTGCGAGGACACCTGGGGATCCCAGGGGCCGCTCACCGTTCGGCCGCAGACCGACAAGGTCAGCGTCGGCATCAATATCTGCGCCGATGCCTGGGAAGCGAAAGCGCCGCGGGCCGCGCGGGACGCGGGCGCGCAAGTTCTGTTGGTGCTCAACGCTTCGCCCTATCACATGCGCAAACAGCAGTCACGTCACGACGTGATGCGCGAGCGGGTGTCCGAGACGGGCATGGCGCTGGTCTACGTCAACATGGTGGGCGGCCAGGACGAGCTCGTTTTCGACGGGGCTTCGTTCGCGCTCGATCGACGCGGGGAGGTGGCTTGCCAGCTGCCGTCGTTTGAAGAGACGCTGGGATTCGTAACAATCGCCGACAGCGAGCCGCAACGCGGCGAGGCCGCCAGAGAGGAATCGCTCGAGTCCGAAGTGTACAAGGCCCTCTGCGTTGGGGTGCGCGATTACGTCGGGAAGAACGGATTTCCCGGCGCGCTTGTCGGTCTCTCCGGCGGAGTCGATTCGGCGTTGACGCTGTGCATCGCCTGCGATGCGCTGGGTTCGGAGCAAGTGCGGGCAGTGATGATGCCTTCGCAATATACGTCGGACATCAGCCTCGAGGATTCCCGCGAGCTCGCGCGGAATCTCGGCGTGCGCTATGACGAGATCCCGATCCGTCCCATGTTTGACGCGTTTCTAGGATCGCTCGCCAAGGAATTCGCCCGCCTCCCTTCGGACGCCACCGAAGAGAATCTTCAGGCGCGCATTCGCGGCACCCTGCTGATGGCCCTGTCGAATAAATTTGGCGCTATCGTTTTGACCACCGGCAACAAATCGGAAATGGCGGTCGGATATGCCACGCTCTATGGAGACATGGCCGGCGGGTTCGCGGTGATCAAGGACATTCTCAAGACCCTGGTGTACCGGCTGTGCCGGTATCGGAACGGCGTCAAGCGCCTCATTCCAGAGCGCGTGCTGACTCGCGCCCCCTCCGCCGAGCTGAAGGCCAACCAAACCGATCAGGACACGCTGCCTCCTTATGATGTCCTGGACGCCATCATTTCGGCGTATATGGAAAACGACATGAGCCCTTCCCAAATAGTGGCGCAGGGCTTTAGTGCCGGTGACGTGAGGCGCGTGGTGGAGATGATCCATCGCAGCGAGTACAAGCGCCGCCAGGCGCCGATCGGAATCCGCATCACGCACCGCGGTTTCGGCAAGGACTGGCGGTATCCGATTACATCGCGGTATCGGGAGCCCTACGAATAGCCGGCCGGGCGAGGTTCGACGGGCGTTTGGTATACTGGCGCCGAAGTCAACGCGGGAGAATGGATATGAAGAAAATTGAAGCTGTCGTCAAGCCCTTCAAGCTGGACGAAGTGCGCGAAGCCCTCGCCGAGGTCGGAGTTACCGGGCTCACCGTGACCGAGGTAAAAGGCTTCGGTCGTCAGAAGGGCCACACCGAGCTCTACCGCGGCGCCGAGTATGTCGTCGATTTCCTGCCGAAGGTCAAGATCGAGGTCGTCGTGACCGAAAAGATGCTCGAGGGAGCGATCGAGGCCATCGTCAAGGCGGCGCGCACGGGCAAGATCGGCGACGGCAAGATCTTTGTGACCTCCGTTGAACAGGTTGTGCGGATCAGGACCGGCGAGACCAACGAAGCTGCAGTCTAGAGGCTCAGTCTCTAGCCCTAGTCCCCGCTCTGAGCAGCACCAGTAGCGCGCCGCTTCCGCCCTCATTTGGCGGCGCCTGGCAAAAGGCGAGCACCTCATCGCGTTGCGCGAGCCACTGTTGCACCTTTCCCTTCAACACCGGCTCGCGCTTGGGTGAACGCAGCCCCTTGCCGTGGATCACGCGAACGCAGCGTAGTCCTTGTTTGAGGCAAGCACCGAGGAATTCCGCGAGCAGCGACCGGGCTTGCTCCCGGTTCAGACCGTGCAAGTCCACGAAGTCCTGCACGACCCAATGCCCTCGTCTCAGTTTGCGCAGCACGCCGCGGCCCAGGCCCTCGCGCAGGAAGAAAAGCTCTTCGCCGGTCTCGACAGATTGATCCAAAGAGAGAGGCCCGCTCAAGCTCTCCGCAAGCGCGTCGTGCACGTCGAGCAGGGACTGGACGGGAATCGGGGGCGGCGAATTCGCTTCAAACCGCGTCCGGGATGAAGATTGGAGCGGTGTCGCGTCGCGTACCGCATCGCGAAACAGCGCGGCTTCTTCCTCGGGCAAGCTGTTTTTCGTGCGCATCAAGAGCCTAACGCAGGCCGTCGAGGTATTTTTCCGCGTCGAGCGCCGCGATGCAGCCGCTTCCGGCGCTGGTCACCGCCTGGCGGTAGACATGGTCCTGCACGTCGCCCGCGGCGAACACGCCCGGGGCGCTGGTGGCGCTGGCGTTGCCTTCGCTGCCGCCGCGAGTGACGATGTATCCGCCCTTCATATCGAGCTCGCCTTCAAAAACGCCGGTGTTCGGAGTGTGGCCTACGGCGACAAACAGGCCCTGTACGTCGAGCTTTTGCACTGCGCTCGTTTGGACGTCCTTGATGCGAATGCCGTTGACCCCCTTGGAGTCGCCAAGCACTTCATCGAGCACGTGGTTCCAGCGCAGGGTGACGTTGTCTCTTTCGAAAAGCCTGTTTTGCAAAATTTTCTCTGCCCGGAACTTGTCGCGGCGGTGGATCACGGTGACATGACGCGTAATGTTCGAGAGGTACAGCGCCTCTTCCACCGCGGTATTCCCTCCGCCGACCACGGCGACGTCCTGACCTTTATAGAAGAATCCGTCGCAGGTGGCGCACGCAGAGACCCCTTTGCCCATGAACCGTGTTTCTGATTCGAGCCCCAGGTATCGGGCAGAGGCTCCGGTGGCGATAATGAGCGCGTCGCAGGTGTAGTCTCCCGCGTCGCCCTCGAGCCGGATCGGCCGTTCCCGAAGGTGCGCCTTGTAGATCTGATCGAAGACGATCTCGGTTTCGAAGCGCTCGGCGTGCTTCTGGAACCGCTCCATGAGCTCGGGACCCTGCACGCCCTTGCTGTCCGCGGGCCAGTTATCGACGTCGGTGGTCGTCATCAGCTGCCCGCCCGGAGCGAGGCCGGTGATGACGACGGGTTTCAGATTTGCGCGCGCGGCATAGACCGCGGCGGTGTATCCGGCAGGGCCGGATCCGAGTATCAGCAATCGGGAGTGCCGGGTTTGTTTTGACATATCAGCTTTGTTGGGACGAGAATGCGTTATTCAATCGCGGAATGAGTCCAAATTATAGCGCGGGGGATCGCCGTCCCGCCCGACCACCGTGTGAGGCGGGTCGCGCAGGTCTGCTAAGATGTTCCCGTCACTCGAACGGCCCCGGCTAGGAGAACAAATGGCGGCCCCGGCAAACGTGTCAATGCTGCTGCTGCGCAACGTACCGCTGTTTGCGGTGCTGCCCGAGAACCAGTTGGTCCTGCTCACCAGCGCGGTCACTCGCAAGAGGATTTCCCGCGGCACAGCCATCATCGCGGCTGGCGATGTGACCGATTCACTCTACGTCGTCATCGCGGGCCGGCTCAAAGTGATGATGAGCGATGACGAGGGACGCGAGGTGATCCTTTCGATCCTGGGGCCGAACGAGTTTTTCGGGGAGATGGGCCTCATCGACGATCACCCGCGATCGGCGAGCGTGGTGGCGATCGAGCCGTGCGAATTGCTCACGCTTTCCAAGCGCGATTTCAAGAAATGCCTTCAGGATAATTTCGAAATGGCCATGACCGTCATGCGCGGCTTGGTCAAACGCCTGCGCGAAGCCGATCAGAAGATCGGCAGTCTCGCGCTGATGGACGTCTACGGGCGGGTTGCGCGCCTGCTGCTGGAAATGTCGGAAATCGTGGACGGCCAAAAGGTCGTGACCAAAAAGCTTGCGAAACAGGACATTGCCAAAATGATCGGGGCTTCGCGCGAAATGGTCAGCCGCGTAATGAAAGATCTCCAGGCAGCGGGCTCGATCGAAGTGCGCGCCGGGTTGATCTTCCTGAAGGACAACATCCTGGCGATCGACTGAGAACCGGGCATGCCCGACTGCCTGCGCAAGTCACGCCGAATGCGGAAGGCTGAGTTCCTCATCTGCTAGAATTCAAAAATCGACCAGGATTCGCCGCCAGGCGGAGCGCTGACAGGCTTCAAGCGAGTTGAAACACAACCAGGCACCCCTTCCCGGCAAGGTCGCCGCGCTGCTGCGCGAATCGAGGTTGTTCGTCCTGGTTGCGGCGGCTTTCTACCTTTCCCTAGTACTAACGACTTTTAACCGGGGAGACCCGGGTTGGTCTCACAGCATTGCAGGGGGGGAGATACGCAACCTCGGCGGGAGCGTGGGCGCGTGGATAGCCGATACGCTGCTGTATCTGTTCGGGGTTTCGGCTTGGTGGTGGGTCGTGCTTCTTCTCTTGGCCGCAATTTGGACTTTTCGGCGTCTGGACGGCGGCTTGATGGGCGACAGGAGGTCGCTCGCCGTCGCGCTGATCGGGTTTGGCGTGCTGCTTATCGCCTCAAGCGGCGTCGAAGCTCTTCGCCTTCATTCCTTGAAGGTCCCGCTTCCCCTCGCACCCGGAGGACTGATCGGGGACGTAGTGGCGGGGATGCTGCAGTCGGGGTTCGGCTTCACAGGCGCGACTTTGATCCTGTTCACGCTTTGCGTGATGGCGCTGTCGTTGTTTACCGGGATTTCGTGGCTGGCCGTTATTGAAAGGGTCGGGGCGGTTCTCGAATGGTCCTCCCTTTGGGTAATCGAGAAATTGCAGAGCTGGCAGGACCGCAAGGCCGGGGCGATCGCCGCGGGAAAACGCGAGGCGACGGTAGGGGAAAAGCGCGAGTTGCTGATCGAGGAACACGCGCCGATCCGGATAGAAGCCCCGGTGATCGAGATTCCGAAGTCGGCCAGAGTGCAGAAGGAAAGGCAGGAGCCGCTTTTCCGGGACCTCCCCGATACGCCGCTGCCTCCCATCAAGCTCCTCGATGAAGCTGCGGGCGGCCTCGAAGTCCTGTCACCCGAAACCCTCGAATACACCTCGCGGCTGATCGAAAAGAAACTCGGCGATTTCGGCGTTCAGGTCAGGGTGCTCGCCGCCTACCCTGGGCCGGTGATCACGCGCTACGAGGTCGAGCCGGCCGTCGGTGTGAAGGGCAGCCAAGTCGTGAACCTCGTGAAGGACCTCGCCCGCGCTCTGTCGGTGTACAGCATCCGCGTGGTCGAGACCATTCCGGGCAAATCCTGTATGGGACTTGAGATTCCCAACCCGCACCGCCAGATCGTGCGTCTTTCGGAGATCGTCAGCTCACGCGCCTACCACGAGCTGCATGCGCCGCTCACGCTCGCGCTCGGCAAGGATATCGCGGGCAACCCCGTGGTCGTCGATTTGGCCAAAATGCCCCACGTGCTGGTCGCAGGGACCACCGGCTCGGGGAAATCGGTTGCCTTGAACGCGATGATCCTTTCAATTCTCTACAAGTCCGAACCGCGCGATGTGCGGCTTATCCTGGTCGATCCAAAGATGCTGGAGCTCTCGGCCTACCAGAACATTCCCCACCTGCTCGCGCCGGTTGTTACCGACATGCGGCAGGCGGCGAACGCTCTCACCTGGTGCATGGGCGAGGTGGAGCGGCGCTACCGGCTCATGACTTGGATCGGCGTGCGCAATCTCTCCGGCTACAACCATAAGGTGGCCGACGCCGAAAAATCGGGCACTCCGCTGATGGACCCGGACACCCTCGACTCGCTCGAGCCGCAGCCGCTGGAGAAGCTCCCCTGCATCGTTCTCATCATCGATGAGCTTGCCGATCTGATGATGGTATCGGGCAGGAAGGTGGAGGAGTTGATCGCGCGCCTCGCGCAGAAAGCGCGCGCCGCGGGCGTGCACCTGATCCTCGCGACGCAGCGCCCGTCCGTGGACGTGATCACCGGGCTCATCAAGGCGAACATTCCGACGCGCATCGCCTTCCAGGTCTCGAGCAAAGTGGATTCACGCACTATCCTCGATCAGCACGGCGCCGAGTCGCTGATCGGGCAGGGCGATATGCTCTACCTGCCTCCGGGGGCCGGTATGTGCCAGCGCGTGCACGGCGCCTACGTCGCCGACCAGGAAGTGCACAAGGTCGTCGGTTATCTGAAATCGCTGGGCCAGCCCGAATACGTCGAGGGGTTGCTCGAAGCCGAAGAAGTCGACAAAGGCGAGCCAGGCCTGGGCGAGCAGGGCGGGGAGAGCGATCCGCTCTACGATCAAGCGGTGGAAATCGTGCTGCGCACCCGGCGCCCGTCGATCTCGCTCGTTCAGCGCCATCTGCGCATCGGTTACAACCGCGCCGCACGCTTGATCGAGCAGATGGAGCAGGCCGGACTCGTGTCCTCCATGCAATCGAACGGCAATCGCGAGGTGTTGGTGCCTGCGAAGGTCGAGTAGCCGTTCCAATGACCTTCCGTTCCTACGTGGCATTCCTGGGAGTGCTCCTCGCTCTCCCGCTTTCGGCTTCGTCAACGAGCCTGGAGCGCTTCTCGGAGTTCATCAACCAAACCCTCACCGCGAGGGGCGAATTCGAGCAGAAAATCTTCGATCGCAATCGCAAGCTGCTGCAGGAGTCGCGCGGCGTGCTCGCGTTCTCGCGCCCTGGAAAATTCCGGTGGACCTACGTGAAACCCTACGCCCAGCTCATCGTGGGCGATGGATCGAAGGTATGGATCTACGACGAGGATCTGAAGCAGGTCACAGTCAAGAAGCTCGACCAGGCGCTGGGCTCGACACCGGCAGCGCTGCTGGCGGGAAACAACGAGGCGATGCGTGCGTTCAATCTCTCGGACCAGGGAGCAAAGGGCGGCCTCGAATGGCTCGAAGCGCTGCCTCGCGACAAGGAAGGCAACTTCGAGAGGATTCGCATGGGCTTCGGTTCATCCGGCCTCGAAGTCATGGAACTCCTGGACGGTTTCGGACAGACCACGGTGCTCAGATTCGTGTCGCTGCAGCGCAACCCCAAGCTGGATCCCGGGCTGTTTCGGTTCTCCCCGCCGAAGGGCGCCGACGTGATCGGCGACGTTAAATAGCTCCTCTTCGCCCGGCAGGCGAATGACCGACCTGTTTCCCGGCACCGCGCCCGTGCCGCCGCTCGCCGAGGCCTTGCGGCCCAAATCGCTAGCCGAATTCGTGGGGCAGCAGCACCTGCTCGGAGCGGGCAAACCCTTGCGCCTCGCGTTCGAGTCGCGCAAGCCGCATTCGATGATTCTGTGGGGGCCGCCTGGTGTCGGCAAGACGACCCTCGCCCGTCTGATGGCCAATGCCTTCGATGCGCAGTTCATCGCACTTTCGGCAGTCCTATCCGGTGTAAAGGACATCAAGGACGCGGTGCGGCGGGCCGAGGAGGCGCTTGCGAACTCCGGGAAGCGCACCATCCTCTTTGTCGACGAAGTGCACCGCTTCAACAAGGCGCAGCAGGATGCGTTCCTGCCTTTTGTCGAGCGGGGGCTGCTGACCTTCATCGGCGCCACGACCGAGAATCCTTCCTTTGAGGTGATCGGCGCGCTTTTGTCGCGAGCCTCCGTGCATGTGCTCAAGAGCCTTTCGGAGGCGGAACTTGGAGCGCTGTTCGACCGCGCCGCGCGGGAGGCCCTCTCGGGACTCGAGTTCGACGCAAACGCGCGCGAGCGGTTGATCGGACTCGCTGACGGCGACGCGCGCCGCCTGCTCAATCTGCTTGAACTGATCCAGACCGCCGCGGAACAGGCCGGGGCGCGCAAGATCGACGGCGATTGGGTACAGAACGCGCTCTCGCGCAACCTGCGCCGCTTCGACAAGGGCGGCGACGCGTTCTACGACCAGATCTCGGCGCTGCACAAGTCGGTGCGCGGCTCGAATCCCGACGCGTCGCTGTATTGGCTCGTGCGCATGCTCGACGGAGGCGCGGATCCGCTCTACGCGGGCCGGCGCATGGTGAGGATGGCGATCGAGGATATCGGACTTGCCGATCCGCGCGCGCTGCGCGTGGCGCTCGACGCCTGCGAGACCTTCGAGCGCCTGGGGAGCCCGGAAGGCGAGCTTGCGCTCGCGCAGGCCGTGATCTATCTAGCATGCGCGGCGAAGTCGAACGCCGTGTACGATGCGTATAATCGAGCGCGCGGTTTCGTGGCGGAAGACGGGTCGCGGCCGGTGCCCGTGCATCTGCGCAATGCGCCGACCAAACTCATGAAGGAACTCGGTTTCGGCCGCGACTATCGCTATGCCCATGACGAGGCCGATGCTTATGCCGCGGGCGAGAATTACTTCCCCGAGGACATGCCTGCGGTGAAGTGGTACGAGCCGACCGACCGCGGGCTGGAGGCGAAGATCACTGAAAAGCTCGCCACCCTGCGCGGCCTAGACCAATCAGCAAAAAGCAAGAAGTAGAGACGCCAATGTTGGATCCTCAAATGCTTCGCGCCGACGTCGAAGCGATCGCGAAACGGCTTGAAACGCGAGGCATCGATATCAATGCCCAGCGTTTTCAAGAGCTCGAAGCTGCGCGAAAAGAGGTCCAGTCACTCGTCGAAAGCGCGCAGGCTAGTCGCAACAAGCTGGCCAGAGAAATCGGTCAGGCGAAAGCCAAAGGGGAGGACGTCAAGGAATTGTTGGAGAGCAGCAATCGCACCAACGCGGCTCTCGAGGGAAACGAGCGGCGGCTGGAGAAGATCCGGATCGATCTGCAGGACTACCTCGACGGAATCCCGAACATCCCTCACCAGTCGGTGCCGGTCGGAAAATCCGCGGCGGACAACGTCGAAATCCGGCGGAACGGCGGGCCGCGCCAATTCGGCTTCGCGCCCAGGGACCACGTCGATATCGGCGCCGGGCTTAAGCAACTCGACTTCGAGACCGCGAGCAAAATCTCCGGAGCGCGCTTCGCCTTGATGAAAGGACCGCTTGCGCGGCTGCACCGCGCGATCGGCCAGTTCATGCTCGACCTGCACACCCGGGAGCACGGCTACACCGAGGTCTATGCGCCCTACCTCGTCAACGCCGAGAGCATGCGCGGCACGGGGCAGCTGCCGAAATTCGAGGCGGACTTGTTCGCCGTGCCGCGCGGGGACGAGGGCAAGTTCTACCTCATCCCCACAGCCGAAGTTCCGGTGACCAACATCGTGCGCGACGAAATCGTTCCGCTCGAGTCGCTTCCATTCAAGTTCGTGTGCCACTCGCCGTGTTTCCGCAGCGAAGCCGGCTCCCATGGCAAGGACACGCGCGGGATGATCCGCAACCACCAGTTCGACAAAGTGGAGCTGGTGCAAATCGTACATCCGGAAAAGTCGTACGAAGCGTTGGAGAACCTCATCGGGCACGCCGAAGAGATTCTCAAGCGTCTGAAACTGCCCTACCGCGTGGTAACGCTGTGCACCGGCGACATGGGTTTCGCCGCCGCGAAGACTTACGATATCGAGGTCTGGCTGCCCGGCCAGAACGCGTACCGGGAGATCTCCTCGTGCAGCAACTTCGAGGCGTTCCAGGCGCGGCGCATGCAGGCGCGCTTCCGCAACGAGAAGGGCAAGCCCGAGCTCGTGCACACGCTGAACGGCTCCGGGCTCGCCGTGGGGCGCACGCTGATCGCGATCATCGAGAACTATCAGCGAAGCGACGGCGGCGTGGATATTCCGGTGGCGCTTCAGCCCTACATGGGCGATATCAAAGCCCTAGAACCGCCGCGCTGATCCCGGGCGCTGGTAAAATGCGCGCGACTGGAGAGGTGACGGAGCGGTTGAACGTGCCGGTCTCGAAAACCGGAATACGCGCAAGCGTATCGTGGGTTCGAATCCCACCCTCTCCGCCAGAGTTTGGAGTAATTCGTTCTTTGCCATTCTGTCCTCGCTGTTCGGCTGATTCCCCCATGAAGGCTGCGCCGCAGCAGTAGAACAGGATAGCGCCGAGCATAGGTGTCCGGTAATTGCCTTGTTGATATCTGTATCGTATAGCGATACGATACGCGGGTGATTAAGACCTTCAGGCACAAGGGACTCGAACGGTTCTTTCGGGAGGGTTCAAAAGCCGGTATTCAGCCGCAGCATGCGAATCGGCTCCGATTACAACTTGCCCGGCTTGATGCGGCCAGCAGACCGGCGGACATGAACCTGCCGGGCTGGAAGTGGCACCTGCTCAAGGGCGATCTCGCCGGGCACTGGGCGGTATCGGTGAGCGGAAACTGGAGGATGACTTTCACCTTCGACGGCGAGGACGCCGTGCTGGTCGATTATCGGGACTATCACTGAAAGGAAGCAGATGGCAACGAGAATGCACAACCCACCACACCCCGGCGAGGTACTTCAAGACACCGTGCTCGGAGAGAACGGGATCTCCGTCTCCGAGTTTGCGCGGAATCTCGGCGTGTCGCGCGTAGCGCTTTCCCGGGTCGTCAACGCGCGAGCAGCCGTGAGCGCGGACATGGCATTGCGCCTTGCCGCGGCGCTCGGTGGCAGCGCGGAATCCTGGCTGCGGATGCAAGCAGCTTACGACCTCTGGCAGGCAGCGAAAAAGCGCCGGCCGAAGGTTATGCCTTTGAAACTGGCGGCGTGATGGCCGGATTCAAGCCCACGACCCGGACGAACAAGACTGGCCCGGCGGATCCGGAAAGCCGCGACAACGGTGGACACGGACGGTGGGACCCTGAATCGGCGGACCGTCGAACCTGGCGACGGCCGGGGGAGCGAACCTTTTGACGCGCGGCGGAGACCCTCTCCACCACGAGCACGCACCCCGACACCGGCGGGAAGGCGCTCCCCACCAACACAGGCGGCGCTGCTCCAGTGTGATATGCGGATACCGGGGCGTTGTAGGGAAAACCTGACATCGGTTGTCTGCGATACCTGACAACGCTTTGCCCTGCTTTCAGCTAGACTCAAACTGACCCCGCGCATCGAGCGGTCTTGGGTCGATTTGGGCGGGCCTAACCCCGTCGGCGAGCGCGATTAGCCTGTCGGTTTTCCCACTCAACGCCGAAACTACGACAGCAAAATCTGTGGCCGGAAGCGAAGGGTTCGGTCGGAACGGCCGAGCTGGTCATTACCTCGCCTGCCGATTTCCCCCGGTGACCTGGTTCTCCAGCCGAACCGCCACATTTGGTATGGAAAGCATTGAATTCAATATGAAAACTCACCCTGCGAGGAACCTGGTGGTGCGTTTGCGCGTGACTTGCAATCAAGCTGACATTGGCACAGTCCATGCTCATGGCATGGATGTCATTTGCGCCCGCTGCTCGGCCTATTATGAACCTGCAGGTAGTTGTCAATCTGAGGGTATTTCTCCGGCGAATCGGCTCGAGTGCGGCGCCGAGCGTCGTTCGCCAGCTAGCAGAAGAAAAACCGGCCCGAACTTGTGGGCACGGGTTGGGTCGTAGAAAACAAGCGGCACGCAGGGAGCAGGACGCAGGGTGTGATGTTGGGAGGGTGTGGTGAGCGTTCGTATTTTTGGGCACTATGTCTCGGTCCCGCTTTTGCTGCTCATGCTTGCAGAAGCGGCGATCCACATAGGCGCGGTCTATCTCGCGTGGACCCTACGCTTCCTGGACGTCAACTTTAGCATTCACTCCGCCAGCGGCGCTCCCGGGTGGTTGTTTCCGCGCGCGCTGCTGTATGCGCTTGTCTTGCTGGGTGTCATGACCGCATTCGGCCTGTACGGTTCGGCGCTGCACAAAAAGGACCGCGAGTACCACGTGCGTTTCCTGGCGAGCTTCCCGGCGGGGGCGCTGGCGATGGTGATCATCTTTTACGTTATCCCGGAGAGCTTCTTGGGTCGAGGCATCCTGACCTTGAGCTTTCTGTTTTCGCTCATTCTCACGGCGCTGGCCCGGGCGGTTTTCTTCCGGATCATCGGTCACAAAGCGCTCAAGCGCCGAGTTCTTGTGCTCGGAAGCGGATCCCGCGCGGCCGGGGTCGATGCGTTGCTGAGCAAGCTCGGCCCGAGCGCAGGTTTTGATCTGGTAGGTTTCGTATTGTGCGGGGATGAGCACCCGGGTCGAGACAAGTCCAAGCTGCTTGGCGACTGCACGGCTTTGCGCGAACTCGTCGAGCGGCACCGAATCGACGAGATCGTCGTGGGTGTGAGAGACAGGCGCAATGGACACTTGCCGATGTCGAAACTTCTCGAGTGCAAGCTTCAGGGGATCAGCATCGTGGATTTGCCGACTTTCTTCGAACGCGAGACCGGTTACGTTCAACTGAATTCGCTGAGCGCGAGCTGGATGATCTTCTCCGAGGGATTTTCCAAGACCGGTTTTCGGAAGCTCTTGAAGCGTGCGTTCGATATCTGCGTAAGCGGCGCGATGCTGATCACCACCTTGCCGATCATGCTGCTTGCGGCAATGGCGATCTGGCGTGAAAGCGGTCGGCCAATTCTGTATCGCCAGACGCGGGTAGGCGAGTCCGGGAAAGTGTTCGAGATCCTGAAGTTTCGCAGCATGCGCATCGACGCGGAGAAGGACGGCGTCGCGCGATGGGCGCGGAAGAACGACGATCGTATTACGCGAGTGGGCAAATTCGTCAGGCTAACGCGGATCGATGAACTGCCGCAGCTCATCAACGTCCTGCGCGGCGACATGAGCTTCGTAGGCCCTCGTCCCGAGCGACCGCCGTTCGTGCACGAGCTCAGCCGGAAGGTACCCTTCTACGGGAGCAGGCACTCGGTGAGGCCGGGAATTACGGGGTGGGCGCAGGTTCAGTATCCCTACGGAGCTTCGCTAGACGATGCGGTGCAAAAACTCCAGTTCGATCTTTACTACGTAAAGAATCACTCCTTGTTTCTCGACTTGGTGATTCTTTTACAGACTGCGCAAGTTGTCTTGTTCGGCAAGGGTGCACGCTAGCGCACATGTCACTACCCAGCAAATTCCCATTTGATGCGAGCGGGTGCAGACGTACGGGGCGCCGCCTAGTGCGGCACGCTCAGGGGTCGAAGAGGGGATTCTTGCCAGCGAATGACCCGGTTGCGTTCGAAATAGACGCGGGACGGCGCGTAGTCCCAAACGGCGTCAGTTTCCGTTACCGGGGTACCCTGGATTGCTCGAACTTCGTCCTTGGTCGATCCGATGTTAAAGTGCCTTTCGTTCGAATGGACGAACGGATTACCTGCAATTCGCAAGGGATTGTCGGGGTGCTCGTCCCAGGAAATCACTTTCCCTTGGGCGAAATGGATCTGCGACTTGCCGTAGTGCCAGGTCTCGCCTTCGGTCAAAGTCGGAATGCCTTGGATGAAGTGGACCTCGCCAAGAGTCGAGCCTATCGAAATGCCGCGCGCGGGCCGTGGCATGGGTGTCGCAACGCTGGGAACTTGGGGAGTGTCTTCGGCTGGGTCGTCGTCGGGGGCCCACAGGTCACCGTAGCGATGGGCAAGGTACAGCACAGCAATGAGGGCGGAACACGCAATAGCCGCGCGGCCCCACCGCTGCCCCCGCTCGCGCTTCGCGGATTCGCTGACCGATGCTCGGGTCTTGCCCGTTTCGTTACGAACTTCGAAACCGGAGCGATCGACAGCTGGGACACCTTTCTGCTCTGGTCCCCGCGCGCCCTCCGGCCCCCCCGCAGGTTCAATCGGCGGAAGCACACCATGGTGACGCCGGTATTTCTCGAGCGTCTGGTAAGCGATCGTGATTCGTTTGCTGCGTTCCTCGGCGATTCTCTTACTTGGAGGGTCGTCCGAAAATCGATCCGGGTGCCACTGTCCGATAAGGCGCTTGTAGTTTGCGCGCAGCGCTTCCCATTTGGTGTCGGGGGTCGCCCCAAGCGTGGCGTAACAGTCCGAATAGTCAAACATGGCTCGGATCGGCGTTCGAGAACGGATGGAGTAGCATGCGTAACCTAATTATTGCAAATTTTCTAGCAGAGGCGCAGCGCGCCGTGATGACCCGGGTCGTCTTTTGCGAAAGTGGCAGAATTCCGGACCAGGAAGATAAAGGCACAGCGAGGGACAGATGAACGGACTAGGGCGGATCGTTATTCCTGCGCTGGTGCTGATCGTGGCCGGTTGCGCGGGCCTGGAGGAGGTTCCGGAGCTCGCCGACGGCGCAAGTCAACCTCCACAGATCGAGGGGGATTACCGAATTGGCGCGGACGATCGGGTGCAGGTAACGGTATGGCGCAACCCGGAGCTGTCTGTGATCGCGCCGGTGCGGCCGGATGGAAAGATCTCCGTGCCGATCATCGGTGACGTCGCTGCGGGTGGCCATACACCGAGCGAAGTGGCCGAGGACATCAAGAAGCGGCTTTCCGCGTACATTCGCGAACCCAATGTGGCTGTAATCCTCATGGAGCTGCGTTCGCACGAATTCCTGACGCGCGTGCGCGTGACCGGCGCGGTGCGTACCCCGCGTTCGATTCCCCACCGTCAGGGCATGACCGTGCTCGACGTGGTACTCGAGGCCGGGGGCGTGAATGATTTTGCGTCGCCCAATCGCACCAAGCTTTATCGCAAGCTTAAGGACAAGACCGAAGTGTTTTCGATAGAGCTCGGCGACATACTCAACAAGGGTCGGCTTGAGACCAATCTTTTGCTCAGGCCGGGTGATGTAATTACGGTTCCGGAGCGCCTGTTCTAGTCGGTTGCCGCGGATTTTAAAATTAGGGATATGTACGATGCAAATGCATCCAGAACAGATTACAAGGGCGCTCATCAATGAGGCGTTCCATTCGCGCCGCCTGGTCGTAGGGCTGTTCGTAGCGCTGAACGCAGTGACGCTCGTGTCGGGATTGCAATGGCCCAAGGTTTACACTGCATCGACGACTATCCTCGTGGATGACCGGAACATCGTGCAACCCCTGATGTCCGGCGCCGCAGTGCCGACCGAGGTCACTGATCGCAGCAGGAACGCGCGCGAGGTGATCTACGGGCGCAAGATTATGGACCAAATTCTCGAGAATGGCGGGTGGCTGACCAGCCGGTCGACTCCCGAGGAGCAGGAACGTATTATCGAGAACGTCAAGAAGCGGACAACGATCGCCACCGTCGGGAGAAACATCATCAGGATCGAGTACCGCGACGACGATCCTGAGCGGGCGTTTCGCGTTACAGAAAGATTTGCCGAGCTTTTTATCCAGGAAAGCATCGCCGCGAAGGCGGCCGAAAGCGGCGCCGCATTCGAGTTCATCGAGAAGCAGACGCAAGAGTACCACGACAAACTGGCTCGCACCGAAAAGGAAATGAAGGAGCTGCGTTCATCGAGTCTGGAAGCGCGTTCCGGGAGCGACGTTGAGTTGAATACGCGGCTAAGCGCGCTCTATTTACGCATCGATACTGCTTCCCAGGAACTGCGAGAGGCGGAGATCAAGGGGGTCGCGCTCGAGAAGCAGTTGTCCGGCGAGGTCGAGGTGATCGCCACAGCTACACGAGAGGGCCAGTATCGAACACGTATCGGTGAGTTGCAGTCGAGGCTCGATACGCTGCGCCTGAGCTACCATGATGCGCATCCGGACATCGCTCAAGTCAAGCAGCAGATCCGGGACCTTACAGACGGAATAGCCGCCGAGCGCGAGCGTCGCGAGCAGATGAAGCGGGATGGCCGATCGGAGGGGGATCAATCGGCCATGAACAATCCGATCTACCAGCAGTTGCGGCGCGAGCTGTCACAAAACCAGCTCACGATCGAGGGGCTAAAGGAACGTATCTCAGACGCGCAACAGCGCCTGCAGCAGGAACTAGGTCAGGGTAGGCTCCTGCATGGTGTCGCTGAACGTCTGGCCGAGGCGACGCGCGACTACGAGGTCAACCGCGATATCTATCAGGACCTCTTGCGTCGGCGCGAGAACGCACGCGTCTCGATGCATCTGGATCGCGACAAGCAGGGGTTCACGTTGAAGATCCAGGAACCGGTTACGATGCCTCAGTCCCCCAGTGGGCCGCGGTTCTGGCATTTCGTGGGCGGTGGCATTTTGCTCGGCATATTGGTTCCCATGGGATTGCTTTTCGCCCGGTTGAATTTCGATCCACGCATCCGCGTTGGTTCCACGATTTCTACCCGGCACAAAGTGCTGGTCGCAGTGGTTGTTCCCCACCTGTGGAGTCCGAAGGAACTGAAAAGCTTGCGCTGGGAGTTTCTGCTACTCACGCTGGCTGTGGGGGCGACGGTCGTCACGTCCGTAGCCCTTTCTGTACTGCGCATCGCCAAGGTGCTTTGAGATGAGCAAGATCGAGAAAGCACTCAACAAGGCCCGGGGAGAACACAGGGCCCTGCCGGTCGCGATGCAGGGTGCTGGGGAGAGCGATATACGGGTGCCGGGCACCGCCGTGGTAGCGGATCGGGTCGGGCATGCGATCTCGGTCGGGAGCATCGGTCGAATGGACGCGAGCGAGTCGCGGCTGCTCAGCGCGGGCGACCTCTCGGAGCGCGGCATCATCCACCCGGAGCGCCTCGAGGACCCCGTGGTCCAGGCGTTTCGCGAGCTGCGAACCAGGATCGTTCAGCAGAGCAGAGGGCAGAACGGCGTGATCCTGGTCTGTGGGGTGAGAGAAGGGAGCGGCAGCAGCTTCGTTGCGCAAAACCTTGCGGCGGCGTTTGCGTTCGATGCGGGAAAAACTGCGCTGGTGATCGACTGCAATCTCAAAAACCCGAGCGTGCATCGGCTGATCGAAGACGCGTCGTCGCAAGGGCTGACCGACTACCTTGAAAATCCGGAACTCGACATCGCCGAGATCATCCGGCCGGTGGGTATCGCGCGCTACCGCGCCATCGCGGCAGGTGGGCGGTGCGAGCTTCCGGCGGAGCACTTTACCTCGCAGAAGATGAGGCGCCTGATCGATTCAGTGCGTCTGCGTTACGGGGAACGCTTCATCATCCTGGATGGCCCTCCAATGTCGGACATCGCGGACATCCGGACTCTCACCGAGCTATGCGATTACGTCATCGTCGTTGCGCGCTATGGGCTCGCCACAAACACGCAGATTGAGAACTGCCTGAGCGCGATCGACGATAAGAAGCTGCTCGGCATAGTCTTCAACGATGAGCCGCGCATTCCCCGGGTACCCCGGAAAAAGCATTCCTGGCGGTCGGGAGGGGAGCGCGATTACCGGGGGCCGGGTGATTGATGGGGGCCGCGCAAGCGCCCGCTGGTTCGGAACGTGGTGCGTCGCGATGTTGTGTGGGTCCGGCGGCGGGGGTGGCCCAGTCCTGGCGGGGGAGTTCGCCTACGGGGCGGGATACTCCCTGGCACACGACAGCAACATCACCCGCGTCCCGACTGATCCGGTCCCCGAGTGGACCCAGACGCTGTACGGCGGATTCGCTTACCGGGAAAACACGATTGACCTGAATGCGCGACTTCTGGCACAAGCGGAAAAGCGCTACTTTGCTCGCAATACCTTCAGCGACGACTCGGGCTTTTTTATGGACGGGTCGGCGGTGTGGACCCTACTGCCTAAGCAGTTTGCCTGGACTGTCGAGGACACTTTCCGAGAGGTGCGCCTCGATCTTACTACCGCGGATACACCCGCCAACCGCACAGACACGAATACCCTGAGCACGGGTCCGGATTTCACTCTTCGCCTGGATACCACGAATTCGCTGGGACTGGGCGCAAGATACGGCCGGTTCGATATCAAAGGCCCTGGCGACAACGAACGCTACTCGGGTCATGCGCGCTTGCTGCACCAGATCTCCGCGGTGACTACGCTATCGCTGAACTATGAAGCGACGCACGAAAACTTCGAGCCCGGGGCCCTCTTCACCAAGGTCCTCCGGGAGGACCGTTTCGTCAGTTACGCGACACGGGAGTCTCCCACTAACAATGTGACGATCGACGTGGGTACTACGCGCGTTGTTCCGGAAGGCAGGGAGGAGCTAAGTGGCCGGCTCGCGCGACTCTCGGCGGCGCGTCAGCTCACCTCGGAGTCGGCGCTGCGTGCGTCGCTTGCGTACGAGATCTCGGAGACCTACCGCGACCTACTCGGAGGGTTGGCGAGTACTACCGTCCTGGGGAGCAGCGTGGCCACCCCGGATATATATCGCACCCAACGCGGCGAACTCAGCTACGCGGTCCAAGGCGGGCGCTTCGGGTACACTTTGCAAGGATACGCGCGCCGAATCGATTACGAACAGCTGGACGACCTGGATCACCAAGAAAAGGGCGGGAGACTAGCGTGGACTTGGCTCCATTCGGGCGACACGCGGTTTTTTGCCAACGCGGATTACCTTAGGCGCACGTTCCTGAACTTCGAACGAACGGACGTCGAGCGCAACATCGGGGTTGGTGTCACTTACAGGTTGACCCGCAACGTGAGCGTCGTGGCCGAGGGCGTACGCATGGAGAACGAAAGCAGCGCGTCGCTGGGAAACTTCGTGAACCGACGTGGAATGCTGCTCTTGGGTTACAGTACCGGCCCACTTTATGCGGTGCAATCCAGACGGTAGAGATCATGTATCTAGAACATTTCGGTCTAATTGCACAACCGTTCCAGATTACGCCGGACAGCGGCTTTCTGTTCATGAGCGAGCCTCACAGTCGCGCAAAAGCCTACATGGACTACACCGTGTGGAATCGCGAAGGTTTCTTGGTCATTACCGGTGAGGTCGGCTGCGGCAAAACGACGTTGATTCAGAAGCTGCTGTCGGAATTGGACGAGAACATCGTCGTCGCGAAGATTTTCCAGACGCAGCTTGACGAAGTGGAGTTCCTTCAGGCCGTGTTGGTGGAGTTTGGGCTGAACCCGTTCAAAGCGAAAAAAGTTGAGCTTCTCGACATGCTCAACACCTTCCTGGTCGAGCAGTTTCTGCAACGCAAGCAGATCGTCCTGATTGTGGACGATGCGCACAATCTGGGCATGAAGGTGCTGGAGGAGGTCCGCATGCTCGCCGGGCTGGAAACCCGCAAGGAGAAAATTCTGCACGTGATTCTCGTGGGCCAGCCGCAGTTGAACGAGACTCTCGACCATGCGGAAATGGAGCAGCTGTTGCAGCGCGTCAAATTGCGCTACCACATTCGCGCTCTGAGCGAGCAGGAACTTGGCGCTTACATAGGGCACCGACTGAGCATTGTCGGGGCGACGGACAAGACACTGTTCTCGCCCGCGACGCTGCCGATAATTTACGGATACACGGGAGGTATTCCGCGTCTGATCAACACCCTGTGCGACACGGCGCTGACCTGTGCCTATGCCGACGAGTTGCAGGAAGCCACGCCGGAGGTTGTGGAAACGGCGGCGAAGGAGCTGCAATGGCCGTCGTTTGCCGAGCGCGTCGAGAAGCGCCGGCTGAAGACGACGCCAAGGCCGGCTGAGGGCGAAGCAACGCTGGACTTGCGCGAGGAGTCCCTGGCGGCGATTGCTGAAAGGGTGAGGAGGCTCGAGGACCATTCGACAACGTTCGAATCCATCTCTAAGAGCCTGGCGGCAATCGAGACGCATCTGCGGAAGCTCGTCCAGAGCCATAGTGTGCAGCTGCGACCGGATTCAACGGCCGACCGCCAGAAAAAATCTGGCTGAGACCAGCTGGTTTGCAGTCCGTGGCTTCTTTCTGAGTCGCGCAATCGCGGTTCCAGTTATCCTGCATTCTCCGGGCCGGACATGTCTCGCTGCGTCTGCAGACAGCATATTGTTTCTGAGGGACGAACATCGCGGATTGTTTGGGATAGTCTGGCACTTGCACGGCGCGCAGAGGCTTCGATAGCGCTAGGCAGCGTGTTGGCGAAGAGGAGTGTACAATTTTGAGCCGCAACCAAAGCGGGCGCAAAGTGAATTTTTTCACGGAAATGGTAGGGACGGGTTGCTGTTTCTGTGATTCTTGAGGGCATGCACGTGTTTTCCCTGGCTTTCCGCGAGTTACCGTACGCCGCAAAACCCGCGCGCGATGCGTGGGTCCCTCGCCGCCTGGTATTTTGCCCGGTCTTCCAGGCCGAAAATGTGACATCGAACGTGAGAAACTGCCGCCCATTAAATGCAATGGATTATGACGATTGCATCAAACCTGGTTCAATTAGCACATCGGCGGCACGAAGGATACAACGCTACACTACCAGCTTGTCGATTGCCTGTGGTGGTGGAGCCAGACAGACCGGGCCTTCAGGCAGTTCCACCGGGTGTGACTGACCTGACCCTTCGCCGCATCTCTTCGCTGTGCCGGTGAAGCAATGAGGATTCCTATGTTGTGCATGAAGACGCTGCTGCTCGTTCCCGCGCTTGCACTGGCATTCGCCGGCTGCGGCGGCGGCAGTGCGGCGAGTTTCGGTCCGCCTCCGCCCCCGTTGCCTCCGCCTCCGGGCAGCCTCGACTTTCCGACCCGGTGCGCACAGGCAGGCGTTGTCAAGTGCGTCGGATTCGACAGCGCGGCCGATATCCCGAGCGGGAATAACGGCGCGAACTTCGGGATATTCGCGAGTTCCGGTAACCCGAACATTCAACCGACGCTTGACGCGACCATCAAAGCCTCCGGCAACAGTTCTTTGAAGTTCACGATTCCCTCCAACTCAGGGGCCGATACATCGGGCTCCTACTTCACGAATTTCTCCAGCGATCTCTCGGTTCAGTTCGGGGGTAATCAGGAGTTCTATGTCCAGTGGCGGCAACGCTTTACGACCGACTTCATCACCACGAAGTATGCGGGTGCTTCAGGCTGGAAGCAGATTATCATAGGGAGCGGCGACCAGCCGGCAATGCTCTACTTTTCCTGCACTGACTTGGAAACTGTCGTCAACAACGCCTACTACAGGGGCTTCCCGCAAATGTACAACTCGTGCGGCGCCTCAAGCGCGCATGGGCCTTTCGACGGTTTCGAAGAACCGTTTGGCAATGCCGACTTCAAACTGCAGAACGCGCGGCCGAGTCCGTATTGCCTCTATTCGCAAGGCAATACGAATCCCCCGAGCTACTTTCCTCCAACAGGGAACTGCTTTCCTTACTTGGCAAAGCAGTGGCTGACCTTTCAGGTCAAAATTCAGATAGGGCCGCGAGTTAACGACGTCTTCGCGAACAGCCGCGTTACCCTCTGGATCGCTCGCGAGGGCCAAGCGTCGGAGATGGTGTTCAATTGGGGCCCGTACAGCCTCAACGCCGGCAGCGCTGCCAAGAATCAAAAGTTCGGCAAGGTCTGGCTGCTCCCCTACAACACCGACAAAGACTCTTCGGTGAGCTACCCGGAGACCTACACTTGGTACGACGAACTCATCATTTCGACGACGCCAATCGCCGATCCCCAATGAAGGCACTACTGCTCTTGCCCCTACTCGCCCTGGCGTTCGCCGCCTGCGGTGGCGGGGGTGTACCGGAATGGGGAATAGCCGGCACGAGCGCACTTCCTCCCCCGGGTGCACCGCCGGCCGACACGAGTCCACCTACAGCACCCACGAACCTTGCGGCCATGCCGGGTTCCAACGCCGTCAGCCTGACCTGGAGCGCTTCGACGGACAACGTCGGCGTGGCGGATTATGTAGTGCGTCGGAATGGCACCCCGGTAGCGACGACCACGGTAACGAGCTACGTGGATTCCGGCCTCATCGCGAGCACAACCTATACGTTTACGGTTTCCGCCGTCGACGCCGTGGCCAACGCCTCGGCGCAATCGGCACCTGCGACCGCCACAACTTCGGCATTTGGGACGCCGACGGCGCTCGCTCAGTTATCGGCTTCGCTGCAGCCTGGACAGTGGGCCGGCTTGACTATGGGCGGGCTCACGTCGTCGCTGGTTGGCGCTGCTGGGACTAGCACCCCATCGCTATTGACCTTTGCGGCGCGAGGTCATTGGGATCCTGTACACAAGAAGCTTCTGTTTGCCGGAACGAGCCATACCGGCGGCCAATTGATTGCCAACGCTGGCGGGCTTATCACGTGGGACGACGCTACCAATCAGTGGACGAAGGAGGGCTACACCTGGAGTTCAGAGAACCCAGGGCATTCCTACTACCACACCGCCCTTAACCAGAGCAACGGCGACATCTATTTCCGGGGATATAATTCGGCGAGCATCGGGCGTCGGGCGTTCGGCTCGACCGGCCAGGCTTCCTGGCAGTCCGGGCAGGTAGCAAATCATCCGAATGCGGGAAGCCAGGTCGCCGGGGGTCTTGAATGGTTTCCCCAGCTCAACAGTGGACTCGGGGGCCTGGTTTTCGTGGACGCGAGCGGAGCCGCTTGGTCCAACGCCGCGCTTTCGTCTTGGACAGGGCAAAGCGGATCCTCAACTTCCGGCCCCTATCATAACTGGGTCATCCATGCAGGCGGATTTGTATATTGGGGTGGCGGGAATGGTTCGACGGCCATCTATCGGTTGAGCCCAACGGGGAGCGTCACCACGATGCCGAGCACGCCCCTCGTGGCCGGGCCAAACACGGAAGCGGCGATTGTGCTGCCGCATCCGAACGGTACGGACCTCCTGCTTTTCGGGACCGCCTCTGGAGGCGCAATCCATCGGTTCAATGGCACGAGTTGGTCGAGCGTCGGCACACATCAGATCGGGTCGCAATTGTGGGTCGGTTTCACGGTTCCGGATTACGGGGTCATTGTCTTTCTGCGACACGAAGGTGGCGGGACGGGCAACGCCTCGGCGGTCGTTTACAAGCCTTAAACTCGGCTGCTGCCTCATCTGTTGGCGCTCGGCGTAATCCACGCGGCCTCATTTTGTCCCTCAGTTCTTACCGAAGCGCGTTTTACACTTCATCCATTCCGTCGCACGCAAGACGGCAATTCGCGAGCCCGTCCTACGCACCCGGTTCCGGCGACACGTCAACGGCCTGGCGGTGCAACAGCATTCTCTCCTTCGATGTTCGGCAGGAAAGTCGTGTTGGGAATGGACTTGATCGGCTTGGGCCACGACATCACGTACGTCGGTAAGGTCAACGCGCCTAAAGTCTGACGCGGGAACCATATTCCCCGCTGCCGGGTACTGCTATACTCAAACCTTACCTTGTACACGAAGCTTCAAAGCCCATCTTGATGGCTTTGCACAAGACCTTCAGATGCGCTACTGCCCGCGACTAAGCAGGGATTCTCCAAGGAAGGCAGCATGCGCACGGTTCGGACACAAGCTGCGCTTGTCCTAGGCGCTCTCATTGCGGTACTGGTAATTCTCGAAGGCGGGATCCGGCTATACTCGGCATTCTGGTTTCCCCGCATGATGCAACTCGATCCTCAATTGGGTTGGAAACATACACCAAACGTCCGTAAGGTTTTCGAAAATGAATTTGGTGAACGGATCGAGGTAAGACAGAACCAATACGGTCACCGCGGACCGACGTACCCCATCACCAGGAACTCAAGAAATTATAGGATCCTCGTATTGGGGGATTCATTTACTGAAGGAGTGCAGGTCGGAGAAGACGACCTATTTACGAGGTTGCTTGAACGGAGTAACCCTCACCTAGAAGTTCTCAATGCTGGTGTGGGCGGCTACGGAACAGTACAGGAGTACTTGTATCTGGAAACTGCCGGCCTTAGGCACAACCCAGACCTCGTTCTGCTCATGGTTTTCGAGAATGATCTCGCTGACAATTGCTTACCTGCTTACCCCGGTTTTGGACCGCGGCCCTATGCCGTGCTAAATGCACAGTCGGTGCAAATCGTAAGAGATCCAGACTCGCGAGAGTTTCTGAAGTATGCGCTGCCAGTGCCATTTTCTAACGCGCTCAATCAACACAGCTATCTGTTCTATTTCTTGAACGGTAACGTTTATCATAGACTGCGCGCGGCCCACCTGCGGGAGCTGCAGAAAGCCGACCTCAAACGCACCGATGAATGCGGCCGCTACGACATCATGTTCGGCATGATCGGGCGAATAGCTCAGTTAGTCACGATGCACGACGCTCGCCTGGCGCTGGTCCTTATCCCCACTCGCGAGCAGGTACAACAGGGTGACGCTGCGACGCTCCAGCCGATTATCGACTATTGCGAGCGGAAGGGAATCGCCTGTCTGTCGCTGCTCCGTCGATTGAGAAAGGACATGGACAAGTCACCGCCATATTTTCCACTTGATATCCATTGGACGAGAACCGGACATCGCGTTGCCGCAGAGGAAATTTCGCTTTTCCTTAGGACTATGATCCCGCGCGCAGGAACAGGTCGATGACGGTCAGAGTGGCGCCGGAGTTGACGGAGAAGTTCGAGTGGCAGTCGGACGCGAAGCACGCGCTTACGGTAAGGAGATAGCCTAAGTGATCGAAGTGCAGCAGGAATTTGCGCCTGCGAATTCGCGGGCCAGCCAGGAAGGGGGAGGTTGATGCCATCCCGTATCGCCTCTCCCATACTCTGCGTAGTGGGCGCGCGCCCGAACCTCATGAAGATTGCCGCGGTCATCAGGGCCATGCGGAGCGCTACCCCGCCGATGCCGGTGCGGCTGGTGCACACTGGGCAGCATTACGACGCGGAGATGGACGGACAGTTCTTCCACGCGCTGGGAATACCGGACCCGGACATCAATCTAGAAGTAGGCTCGGCCTCGCATGCGGTGCAGACCGCCGAGATCATGCGGCGCTTCGAGCCGGTCCTGGAGCAGGAGCGGCCTGCCGCGGTGCTGGTGGTGGGGGACGTGAACTCCACGCTGGCGTGTGCGCTGGTGGCGGTCAAGAAGGGTGTCTCAGTGATACACGTCGAGGCGGGACTGCGCAGCTACGACCGCGCCATGCCGGAGGAGATCAATCGCCTGCTTACCGACCAGATTTCGGACTTGTTGTTTATCACCGAGAGAAGCGCGCGGGAGAACCTGCTGCGCGAGGGCGTCCCCGAGTCGCGCATCCACTTCGTGGGCAATGTCATGATCGATACCCTGCGCTATAGCCTCAAGGACGCCGTGCCGGCGGCACAGACCCTGAGCCAGTACGGCGCTGCGGCGGGTTGGGCGCAAAAGGCTCATGCCGTGCTCACCCTGCACCGCCCCTCCAACGTGGACGACCCCGTCACGCTGCGATCCCTGCTCGGCGCAATCCGTGACGCGAGCTCCCGTCTTCCGGTGGTCTTCCCGATGCACCCTAGGACGCGGGCTAAGATCGAGCAGCACGGGCTGGGCCACGTGCTGGAAACACGCTCGCTCCTCAAGCTCCCGCCGATGGGCTACCTGGAAATGCTGGGGCTGATGCAGTCGGCGCGCCTGGTGCTGACCGATTCGGGGGGCATCCAGGAGGAGACCACCGCGCTAGGCATACCCTGCGTCACCTTGCGCGAGAACACCGAGCGCCCGATTACCGTGGAGCAGGGAACCAACACCGTGGTCGGAAACAGTCCGGCGCGAATCCTGGCGGCGGTGGACGATATTCTGCGCAGCGGAGGGAAATCCGGAAGGATCCCGGAGCTCTGGGACGGCCGGGCTTCACAGCGTATCGTAGCGGTGCTGCGCGAATGGCTTGAGCGCAAGACCGAGCGTTTGGTGGCGTAGTCGGCGGATGCCGGCCGCCGATGATCTGCGTTCGTCCGCAGCTCCAGACCCTTCATGAATCCCGCACCGATCGGCAACGCGTCAGCCGCAGACGTGGAAGCAGCGGCGCCCGAAGCGTTGCGGGTGCGGGAGCTGCAAGCTGTCGATTTTTCCCGGTGGGACGAGTTCGTATCCGGCTGCAGCGAAGCCACCTTCTTCCACCGCGCCGGGTGGAAGACCGTCATCGAGCGCTCATTCGGGCACCGCACGAAGTTCCTCTATGCCGAGTCCGGCGGCCGGATCGAGGGCGTCCTGCCGCTTGCCGAGTTGAAGAGCATCTTGTTCGGACACGCGCTGGTTTCGCTGCCGTTTTGCGTTTACGGCGGGATCGCGGCCGCGAGCGAGCGAGCGCGGCGCGTGCTCGACGAGGCCGCCGGGGCGCTGGCGGAAGAGTGGCGCGTCGACCATCTGGAGTATCGTTCGCTGACGCCTCATCATCCCGAATGGGCGCACACGGATCTCTACGTCACCTTCAGGAAGGCGATCGATCCCGATGTCGAGCGCAACCTCAACGAGATCCCGCGCAAGCAGCGAGCTATGGTGCGCAAGGGGATTAAGGCGGGGCTGAAGAGCGAGATCGACGAGGGCGTAGAGCGCTTCTTCGCCGCCTACGCACAGAGCGTCCACCGCCTCGGCACCCCGGTTCTTTCCAGGCGCTACTTCCAGACACTCCGGGAGGTCTTCGGCCCTGATTGCGAAGTGCTGACGGTGACCCAGGATGGGGGGCTTGTTGCAAGCGTGATGTCTTTCTACTTCCGCGACGAGGTACTGCCTTATTACGGCGGCGGGACGGAGCAGGCGCGGGAGGTGGCCGGCAACGATTTCATGTACTGGGAGCTCATGCGCCTCGCCTGCGAGCGCGGGATACGCGTGTTCGACTACGGCCGCAGCAAGCGCGGCACCGGCTCTTTCGACTTCAAGAAGAACTGGGGCTTCGAGCCGCAACCCTTGCACTACGAGTACCGGCTGGTCAGGGGCAAGCACATGCCCGAGCTGAACCCGCTCAATCCCAAGTACCGCTTGGCCATCAAGCTATGGCAGCGGCTGCCGCTTGCGCTCGCCAACCGGATCGGGCCGCATATCGCGAAGAGCCTGGGTTAGCGGCCTGTCGGACTCGCGGTCATCAAGGGGATTCATAACGTGACTGACGTGTGTGCGCGCCATGCCCAATCTTCCTCCTGAGCTGGCGGAAGTCACGAGCGGAGGCCAGGGAGCGCCCCTGGTTGCCCACGTCATCTTTCGACTTGACGTGGGGGGGCTCGAAAACGGCCTGGTCAATCTGATCAATCGTATTCCCGCGGAGCGCTTTCGCCATGCGATCGTGAGCCTGACAGGCTACTCGGCGTTTCGTGAACGCATACAGCGCGGCGACGTTCCCGTGTTCGCCCTCAACAAGCCTCTCGGCAACAGTCCGGTCACCCTTTTCAGGCTGTGGCGACTGCTGAGACGGCTGCGACCGGACATCGTTCATACGCGCAACATCGCCGCGCTCGAGGCGACGCTGCCGGCGGCGCTGGCCGGGGTTCCCGTGCGTATTCACGGCGAGCATGGCCGCGACGTCGATGACCTGGACGGCACCAATACCCGACGCCAGATCGTGCGCCGTCTCTACAAGCCGTTCGTGCACCAATACATTGCGATGTCGCAAGACCTGGCATCCTATTTGCGTCAGAAGATCGGAGTGCCGCCCTCGCGTATTGCCCAGATCTATAACGGAGTGGATTCCACGTTGTTCCACCCAGCCGGGAAGTATCGCGATACGGCACCACACCCCAATTTTCCAGGACCCGGGCACTTCGTGATCGGCTCCGTAGGGCGGATGCAGGATGTCAAGGATCCGTTGACGCTCGCACGGGCGTTCGTGCGGCTCATGCAGACAGTGCCCGGGGCGGAGCAGCGGCTGCGATTGGTCATGGTCGGTGACGGGCCGCTTCGCGAGCGGGTGCGCATACTGCTTGCCGAAGCGGGAGTAGATGAGTACGCGTGGCTACCAGGCAGTCGCGACGACGTCGCCCGCATAATGCGCAGTTTCGACTTGTTCGTGCTACCGTCGCTCGCGGAAGGTATTTCCAACACCATTCTTGAGGCGATGGCGACCGGACTGCCGGTGCTTGCAACCGCCGTTGGCGGCAATCCCGAATTGATCCAGACCGGCGTGACGGGGACGCTCGTGCCGCGGGATGACCCGGAAAGCATGGCGCGCGCGATGCGCGCCTACGCGGAGAGCACCGAGCTCTGCAGGCGCCAGGGGATCGAGGCGCGGCGCACGATCGAGCGCAAATTTTCCATGGAAGCGATGGTGGATGCGTATATGACGATCTACGATAAGTTGCTTGCGAGCAAGGCACGTCATGTCCGGACCTGAATTGACCTAGACGGTTCCTGCATTGAGTGACTGCAACAGCTTCATCCACTGATTCGAGGGCGAACGATCGTGTGCGGCATCACGGGCATATTCGACAGCAGAAATCGGCGTGATATCGATCGCAGCCTGGTCGAGCGCATGAATTCGTCCTTGCATCATCGCGGTCCCGACGCCGGCGGACTGCACCTGGAGCCGGGCTTGGCCCTGGCGCACCGGCGCCTTTCCATCATCGACCTCTCGACGGGACAGCAGCCGCTCTACAACGAGGACGGCAGCGTGGCCGTCGTGTTCAACGGCGAGATCTACAATTTCCAGGAGCTCGTGAAGGAGCTTGCAGCCTGCGGACACAGCTTCCGCACCCGCTCCGACACCGAGGTCATCGTGCACGGCTGGGAGCAGTGGGGCGCATCCTGCGTAACGCGTTTCCGTGGCATGTTTGCCTTCGCGTTGTGGGACCGCAACCGGGAGACGCTGTTCCTCGCGCGCGACCGCCTGGGCGTGAAGCCCCTGTATTACGCGGAGCTTCCCGATGGCACCTGGATCTTCGGCTCCGAACTCAAAGCGCTGCTGGTGCATCCGGGGCTGCCGCAGGTGATCGATCCGATGGCGGTCGAAGACTACTTCGCCTACGGCTACGTGCCCGAACCGCGCACCATCTTCAAGGGCGTATCCAAGCTTTCCCCCGGACACACCTTGAGCCTGAAGCGGGGCAGCCCGGCGCCGGCCCCGGTTGAGTACTGGGATGTGCCGTTCAAGACCGGTGCGTCGCCGACCGAGCAGGACGCGGGGGAGGAGTTGATCGGGCGCCTGCGCGAATCGGTGAAGCTCCGCCTGATATCGGACGTTCCATTGGGTGCTTTTCTTTCCGGCGGCGTGGACTCCAGTGCGGTGGTGGCGATGATGGCGGGACTCGCCGCGGAACCGGTCATCACCTGCTCCATCTCCTTCGGCGACCCGGCGTACAACGAGTCGGCCTACGCTCGAACCGTGGCGGATCGCTACCGAACGCAGCACCACGTGGAGCAGGTGGACCCGGACGACTTCAGCCTGGTGGACCGCCTGGCGACGTTGTACGACGAACCCTACGCAGACAGCTCGGCAATCCCCACCTACCGGGTGTGCGAGCTCGCCAGAAAAACCGTGACGGTCGCATTGTCGGGTGACGGGGGCGACGAGAGTTTCGGCGGTTACCGCCGCTACCGCTGGCACGTCAACGAGGAACGGGTGCGCTCGCTGCTGCCGCAAGAGCTGCGGCGGCACGTATTCGGACTGCTGGGCTGGCTCTATCCCAAGGCGGACTGGGCGCCGCGGGTGTTCCGGGCCAAGTCCACCCTGGAGGCGCTCGCGCGCAATTCGGTGGAGGCCTATTTCCACAGCGTTTCCATGCTGCACGACGGGATGCGCCGCAATCTGTTCAGCGAGCGCTTTCGCAGCGAACTGCAAGGATACGCAGCGGTCGAGGTGCTCAAGCGCCACGCCGCGCGCGCCCCCTCGGACCATCCCCTGTCGCTCGTCCAGTACCTGGACCTCAAGACCTACCTGGTGGGTGATATCAACACCAAGGTGGACCGCGCCAGCATGGCCCATTCGCTGGAGGTGCGCGAACCGCTCATGGACCATCCCCTGGTGGAATGGCTGTCGAGTCTGCCCCCGGACTTCAAGCTGCGCAACGGCGAGGGCAAGGTCCTCCTGAAGAGGGCGCTTGCACCGTACCTGCCCCCGGAGATCTTGTATCGGCCAAAGATGGGCTTTGCGGTTCCCCTCGCACAGTGGTTCCGGGGGCCGCTGCGCGAGCCCGTTCGAAAGGCCGTGCTCGGGCCGGTGCTCGCCGAAACCGGCTGGTTCAACACGACCTACCTGCGCCGGCTGGTGGAGGACCACCAGTCGGGGCTGCGGGACTACAGTACGCCGCTGTGGACGCTCTTGATGTTCGAGTCGTTCCTGCGCAACGTAATGGGCGCGCGCGCCACAGACGACACGCGCGCGGCAGTTCATTGAAGCGCTGACCCATCGCGTCGCCGTGCATGAAGATACTGACCTTCAGCACGCTTTATCCCCACGCCGCCCGCCCGAGCCATGGAATCTTCGTCGAAATCCGGCTGCGGCACCTGCTCGCAAGCGGCAAGGTCGAGTCGAAGGTCGTGGCGCCGGTGCCGTGGTTTCCCTCGAGCAACCCGCGGTTCGGGGAATACGCCATCTTTGCAAGAGTGCCGCGAGAGGAACGGCGCCACGGGATTGACGTCATGCATCCGCGTTACCTCACCGTGCCCAAGCTCGGCATGAGCATGGCCCCGTTTCTGCTGGCGGCCGGAGCTTATTCGGCGGTAAGACGCATCATCCGGAGCGGGTACGACTTCGAAGTTATCGATGCGCATTACTTGTATCCTGACGGTGTCGCCGCTGTCCTGCTGGGGAGGCTGTTCGCCAAGCCGGTGGTCATCACCGCGCGGGGCACGGACGTGAACCTGATACCACGCTACTGGTTGCCGCGCCAAATGATCCTGTCGGCGGCGCGTTACACGGCCGGGATTATCACGGTGGCCCAAGCGCTGAAGGATAGGTTGGTCGCACTAGGGATACCTGCAGCGCGTGTCGAAGTGCTGCGCAACGGCGTAGATCTACATTTTTTCCAGCAGGTTGACCGCGACAGCTCGCGCCACCGGCTGGGGTTCAAGCGCAAAACGCTGCTTTCGGTCGGTAATCTGGTGCCGCTCAAGGGCCACGATCTCACGATCCGGGCACTGCGGCTGCTGCCGGAAACGGACCTGGTCATCGTTGGCGAAGGGCCTGAGCGCAAGGCCCTGGGAAGTTTGGCGGGAGAATTGGGTGTGGGCGACCGTGTATCATTCGCCGGCGCGCTGGCACAGGAAGACCTGCGTCATTACTACGGCTCCGCTGACGCCCTGATACTCGCGTCGAGCCGCGAGGGCTGGGCCAACGTGCTGCTGGAATCGATGGCGTGTGGAACTCCGGTGATCGCCAGCCGCGTCGGGGGCACGCCTGAAGTGGTCGCGGCGCCGGAGGCAGGCGAGCTGATGACGGAGCGCACGCCGGAAGCGCTGGCGCAGGCGGTGCGACGTTTGTTCGCGCGCTATCCGGACCGCGGCGCGACGCGGCGCTATGCGGAGCGTTTCGGCTGGGGCGCGACCACCGCGGGCCAGCTGGAGCTCTTCGGCCGGATTCTCTCCGCCGGGGCCGCAGGTCGCACCCAGACCGGACCAACTACAGGACTCTGACGTGTGCGGCATCTACGGCATCTTCCAACTCGACGGCACGCCCGCTGACCCGGCGCTGATGCCCGCCATGGGCCGCGTGATCGTGCACCGCGGGCCGGACGACGAGGGCCATCACGCCGACGGCCCGTGCGCGATCGGCATGCGCCGCCTTTCGATCATCGATCTTGCCGGCGGGCACCAGCCGTTGTCGAACGGCGACGGCACGCTGTGGCTCGTATGCAATGGGGAGATCTACAACTTTCGCGAACTGCGCAAGGAGCTCATTGCGCTCGGCCATCGCTTCAAGACCGCTTCGGACAGCGAAGTCATTCTCCACGGCTACGCTCAATATGGTGACGAGTTCATCCATCGGTTGAACGGCATGTTCGCCTTCGCGCTTTGGGATGCACGCGGCCAGCGTCTGATCATCGGCCGCGACCGTCTGGGCATCAAGCCGATCTACCTTTACCGCGACGCGCGCCGGCTCGCGTTCGCCTCCGAGGCAAAGGCGCTGCTCACGCTGCCGGGGATTTCGGCGGAGATCGATCCGGATGCGCTGCATTCTTACCTCAATCTCGGATACGTAGCGGCGCCGCAATCGATATTCCGCGGCATCCGCAAGCTGCCGCCGGCGAGCGTGCTTTTCGTCAAAGGCGGGCGCGTCGAGGAGCACCGTTACTGGCGTATTCCAGGGGCGATCGATCGGAGTCTGAGCGAGGACGAATGGATAGAACGGATACGCGCACGCTTGGACGAAGCGGTGCGCATGCAGATGGTGAGCGATGTGCCAATCGGCGCGTTCCTGTCCGGCGGCATTGATTCCAGCAGCGTGGTCGGCTTCATGGCGGCACATAGCGATCGGCCGATACGGACGTACGCGATCGGATTCAAGGGAACGGCCGCGGACGCCTTCTACAATGAGCTGCCCTACGCGCGCCGGGTCGCCGATCTGTTCCACACGGAGCACCACGAGATCGTGGTGCGGCCGGACGTCGTCGCGCTTCTGCCGCGCCTGCTCTGGCACATGGACGAACCGCTCTCCGATACGGCCTTCATTACGACCTACCTTGTCTCGCAGTTCGCCCGCCGCGAGGTGACAGTGATACTTTCGGGCGTGGGCGGTGACGAATTGTTCGGTGGCTACTCGCGATATCTGGGGAACCATTACCAGGCCTACTTCGACCGCCTGCCCGGATGGGCGCGGCGCGCGGCCTCGGCGTTGGGCGAGCGTCTGCCGAGCGACCGGCATTCACCGCTTCTCAACCTCTCCCGGCTGGCGAAGGGCTTCCTGGCGACTGCGGGAATGCCGTTCGAGGAGCGCTACCGTGCGTACGTGCAGGTATTCCCGGCACAGGAAGCGCAGCGGCTGCTTCGCCTCGACTACGCGGCGCACCCGGACACGATCTCGGCCGCGTTCGGTCACGCCGGCGGCGGGGATGCGCTGAACCGCATGCTGGCAGTGGACGCGGAAACGCAGTTGCCAGACGACTTGTTGATGCTCACGGACAAGATGAGCATGGCGACTTCCCTCGAATGCCGCGTGCCACTGCTCGATCACGAGCTGGTCGAGCTTGCTGCGTGCATGCCGGAGGAGGTGAAGATCCGGGGCGGGAGGCTCAAGCATGTCCTGAAGGAGGCGGTTTCCGGCCTGCTGCCGCGCGACATCCTGGAGCGCAAGAAGCGCGGCTTCGGCACGCCGATGGGCGCGTGGCTCAAGGGCGACCTGGCGCCGCTGGTGCGGGGCCTGCTGTCGGAATCCGTTATCAAAAGCCGTGAACTGTTTCATTTTCCGGCGGTGCAGGAGTTAATCGGATTGCACGAGGCCAATCGTGTCGACGGGACCGACCGGCTGCTCGCGCTGCTCAACCTCGAAATCTGGTCGCGCCTGTATCTGGACGGCCGGACGGCGGACAACGTGACGGCGGAGCTCAAGGCGATGCTGGCGTGAAGATTCTGTACCTTTGCCACCGATTTCCGTTCCCTCCCAGGCGCGGGGGAAAGATCCGGCCATTCAACATGATCAAGCACCTCGCCGCCAACCACGAGGTGACGGTCGCTTCCCTCGCTCGTTCGCGCGACGAAGCGCTCGAGGGTGCCGGAATCGCCTCCTACTGCACACGCTACGAGATGGCCGAAGTCCGCAACCCGATCCAGGTCGCGCGCATGCTGCTGCGCGTTCCGACCCCGACTCCGTCGTCCATGGGCTTCTTCTATTCGCCCGTACTGGCGCGACGCGTGCACGAGCGGCTCGCGCGCGAGCGCTTCGATCTGATCTTTGTTCACTGCTCGTCGGTGGCGCAGTACGTGGCTGGTGTGCGTGGCATCCCGAAGATCCTCGATTTCGGAGACATGGATTCGCAGAAGTGGCTGGAGTACGCGCGCTACAAGCCGTTCCCGCTTTCCGCGGGCTACTGGCTCGAGGGAAGGAAGCTTGCGCGCGAGGAACGACGGCTCGCCGGTCGATTCGACCTGTGTACCGCAACCACGCGCGCCGAGTGGGAGACGCTCGAGGGCTATCGCACCGGCATCGCCACGGACTGGTTCCCGAACGGCGTGGACAGCGCCTATTTTGCGCCGGTCGCGGAGCCTTACAACGCCGACACGCTCTGCTTCGTCGGCCGCATGGACTACTATCCCAACCAGGAATGCATGTTCGGTTTCTGTGCCCGGACGCTCCCGTTGGTGCGAGTCCACCGACCGAACGTCAGACTGCTTATCGTCGGCGCCGATCCCTCACCGGCGGTAAAGAAGCTCGGCGAACTGCCCGGCGTAACGGTCACCGGCTCGGTGCCCGACGTGCGTCCCTACTTGCAGCGCTCGGCGCTCATGGTTGCGCCTCTCAACATCGCCCGGGGCACTCAAAACAAGATCCTGGAGGCTATGGCTTCCGGTGTCCCGGTCGTCACCAGCCGCGTTGCAGCGGGCGGGGTGGATGCCGTTGCCGACGAACACTTTGCCGTGGCCTCCACGCCGGAGGAGCACGCGCAGGCGATTCTGCGCATTCTGGGCGACCCCGCGGAGCGTCGGCGGCTTGCCGTCGCCGGCCGCGGGCGCATGCTGTCGCACCACACGTGGGACCGGTCCATGCAGCGCCTTGATGGGATCATCGAGCGTTGCCTCTCGGTATTTGGCGAGCGATCGGCGGTCGGCGCGGCGACGGATGCAGGCACGCGTGTTCGCACAGTTTGGGGTAGCTGACCCCGATGGCCGCCAACCGGATGCGCGTCCTGCCCGAAACGTTTCGGAACTACCTTGCTTGGGGCTATGGCGGGAAACGGGCCTTTCTGGCGGCGATGTGGCACGCGGGCCGGGCCAGTGTCGGGGCGTTCAGAAGCTATCGACAGATCCATTGGCCCGAAGTATCTCGCGTCGTATTCGTCTGCAAGGGCAATATCTGCCGAAGCCCATATGCCGAACACAGATTTCGCGCGTGGGGTGCGAAGGCGGTATCCGCAGGGCTGCTGGCGGATCCGGGTAGGCCTGCTGCGCCAGCGGCACAGCAAGCAGCCCTGCGGCGAGGTGTCGATCTCGCGGCGCATCGCAGCCGGGTCACCTCCGAATTGGTTATCGCAGCCGGTGACTTGCTCGTGGCGTTCGAGCCCAGACATGCCGAGGCATTGAACGTTCTGGCCCGCAATCGCGCAGGCGTACAGGTGACGCTGCTTGCCCTGTGGTCTTCAACCCCCTTGCTGGTTTATTTGCACGATCCATACGGCTTGTCCGAAACCTATTTCGACAGATGTTTCGAGCGCATCGATCGCGGTTTAAAGGGGATCCTCGTACGCGTCCCCGGCATAAGGCGGAAAACCGGCGACCAATGAGTAACTGGCGAACGGACTACGTGGTATTGGTTACAGATGCCCATACAATCGGCTCTCTTGCGACGATCCGATCGCTGGGGCGCGCGGGATATCGGGTTATCGGGAGTTCGCCGCAAGCGGACGCGCTGGGATTCTATTCCCGCTACTGCTACCGGGCGCGCGTGCAGCCATCGTTCGGAGATCGCCAACTGTTTAACGCATGGCTTGACGAGATCGTGGCAGGAGAGCACGTGCGCTTGATCATTCCATCGGAATCGTTTCTCCTGGCGGTTCGCCCGCGTTTCGCCGAATTGTCTGCTCTGCTCCCGGTCCCGCAAGACGAATACCTGGCCTATCGCGGCTTAAGCAAGTGGGACCTGTTCAAGACATGTGCAAATGGCGGATTGGCGGAGCACTTGCCGCCGTTCCGTCTGATCGAAGAGCACGATGGGCAAACCACGGCCGACCAGCTCCGCGAGCTGGACGAGCCCCTCTTCTTGAAAGTCGATGGAGCGTACTCCCGCGATGACAGCAGCGGCACCGTGATCAGGTGCGAGACCCGGGATATCGCGGTCGACAGGCTAAAAACCGTCCGCAATCGCTACCGCAGGGTGCTTGTGCAAGGCTACGTACCCGGCGTCGGCGTCGGCGCCTTCCTGGCGCGCTGGCGCGGCAATCTGCTTGGAGAGTTCATGCACCGGCGTATTCATGAGGTACCGCACACAGGTGGGGCGTCTTCTTTCAGGGCGGCCTGGCGCCATCCGGCGATCATCGCGGACGCCCGTGCGCGCGCAATGCTGCTGCGCTGGGAGGGCGTAGGAATGTTCGAGTATCGCTGGAACCCTGCAGACGATCGTTTTTACTTGATGGAGTTCAACTCGCGCTTCTGGCGCTCTTTGCATTTGGCTCTGTTCGCGGGCGTCGATTTCCCGCACTTGCTCGCCGATGCGTTTTTCAATCACACCAATTCCCCGGTCACGGATTACTCGCTGGTCCGCTGCCGGCTTACGTTTCCCACCGAGGTCGAGTACGTTTGGTCGTGCCTTAAGGATTCGTCACTATCCTGGCCGCGGAGGTTGTGGCCCGTTGTGGAGTTCGCGTTCCTTGGACTGGACCCAACCGTATATTCCGATCTGAGTTATCGCGGCGACCGCATGCTCTACTGGCGTATGATGATTCGCTCGATCCGGCGGTTCCTGACCTGACTCCTCCCGTTAAGATATCAAAATCGCCCTGAACTTCGGAGACCGCCCGCGATGTCCTTGAAAGAGATTTTCTACACGGCGGCGAAGACGAGTGGTTGCTTCGCCATGGCCAGCCGCTTGACCCACAGCAAGCTCGGAATCCTGTGTTACCACGGTTTCTCGTTCAAGGACGAACACCTATTTCGGCCCCAACTGTTTCAAACCCCTGATTCGTTCGAAAACCGCATGCGCTGGCTCAAGCGGACTGGTTATCGCGCTTTGCCGCTCGACGAGGCCGCACAGCGCTTGCGCAAAGGAAAATTGGGACGCAAGGAAATCGTCATCACCATCGATGACGGTTTTTACAGCGTCGCGGCGCTCGCCGCTCCGATTCTGAGCGGTTTGGGCTTCACGGCGACGGTTTACGTGACAACCTACTATGTGCTCAACAACAACCCGATTTTCCGCATCGCCTTGCAGTATCTGTTCTGGAAGACTCCCCGAGCCACCGTAGCGTGCGGAGATCTGTTGCCCGGTATGGACGCTCAGAGTGCTACCAAGGGAGTTGGCGGCGAGCGCACCGCATGGAAATTTATTGAATTCGGTGAGGCCAGCCTGGACGAGCCCGGACGCATGGCGCTGGCCCGAGGGCTCGCGCGGCGCCTTGAGGTGGATTTCGAAGAGCTGGTCGCATCGCGCCGCCTGACCTTGTTGACCGAAGCGGAAATCACCGAGCTATCGCGCCGGGGATTCGATATTCAGCTGCACACTCATCGTCATCGCCTGCCTGAGAATGATCGTGATGCGAAGCGCGAGCTCGATGACAATCGGGCGGTACTCGCCCCGCTCACCGGCCGTCCACTGAACCACCTATGCTATCCCAGCGGCGTCTGGTCGCAAGCCCTCTGGCCGGTGCTGGAAGCCGAGGGTGTCGACACATGCACTACTTGCGAACCTGGCCTCAACTCGCCCGAAACGCCGCCGCTCGCTTGGTCACGCTTTCTTGATTTTCAGTACGTTCCACAAATCGTCTTTGAAGCCGAAATGAGCGGGTTTGCCCACGTAGTTAGACGGGCGGTTCAACGATGGAAAGGGTGACTGTGGTGCTCGGGAGAACACCATGCCTCCCGACACAACCGGAACCTGAGCAGATTCCCTCCGGTACTACGAGATGGCTGCACGCGATGGTCCTGGGCTGGAACGAACAACGGCACCACTCGGGGCAGCGGCCACCGGAACCGCGCCGCCGATCGCGACAGCATGATCGTGAGCTACGCTTAGCATTGCTCCCCATGCAGAATCAGACCGCATTATCGATCGTTGCTTGAACACGCCGCGAGATGCACGTGGCGAACTGATAAACAAGAAAGGAACCACTGCATGAGCAGGCTGCGCCGCCTCTTATTTGTGTCCGCTCGATATATGTTCCCGACCGACTCCGGAGGCAAGATACGGACGGTGAACATCCTGCGCGGCATGAAGGGGGGCGCGTTTGAAATCACCTTGGCGTCCCCGCTGCCGGCTGGCGCCAGAACCGACGATCCGGCTGAGATAGGTAGTGTTTGCGACCGCGTCGTCGGCTGGCCGGATGCAACGCGCGGCGTGCTCTTCCAGTGGACCCGCATGCGCCACCTAGTTTCGAATCTGCCGGTTGCGGTCGCAACCGACTACTCGGAGTCGGGGCGCCGGGCGATTGCACGTGAGCTTGAGGGGGGGCCGGATATCGTAGTCGTGGACTTTCCGCACGCTGCGGTTCTTGCGCCACCGCCTTATTCATGTCCGGGTGTAATGTTCACGCACAATGTCGAGGCCGAAATTTTTCTCCGTCACTCCGAGATTGCCCGCAATCCGCTCAAGCGGGCGATCTGGCGCAACCAAGCCGCCAAGATGGAACGGTATGAACGAGAACTTTTGCCGAGATTCACCTCCGTGGTGGCCGTCGCCGATCGCGACAAGGAATATTTCCAGAGGGTGTACGGCGTCGGGAACGTCTCGACGATTCCGACGGGAGTGGACCTCGACTACTTTACCTTTGGGAGGGGTGCAGCACCGGAAGATGCCGATAGCGGAACGGTAGTGTTTACCGGTTCGATGGACTGGATGGCGAACATCGACGGCATTGAATTCTTCATGGATTCGGTCTGGCCGGCGGTTTCTAGTGCGCGACCTGAAGCACGGTGCGTGATAGTCGGCCGCAGTCCGCCGCGGGCTCTCGTCGAGCGGGCCCAAACGCTCCGTCTGAACTGGGAGTTCACCGGATTTGTCGACGACGTGCGGCCTTTCGTGCGCAGTGCTCACGTGTACGTAATTCCCCTGCGGGTCGGCGGCGGAACCCGCATCAAGGTTTATGAGGCGATGGCGATGGGGTGCCCGGTAGTCTCGACGCGCATCGGCGTCGAGGGGTTGCCCGTCGAGCATGACCGTCATTACCTCGAAGCCGACTCGGCCGACGCCATGGCCGCGGCCGTGCTCTCTTTGCTCGATGATCGCGAGCGCAGCGCCCGCCTCTCGCAGCAGGCGCGCAAATACGTCGAGGAGAACATGTCGGCCCGCCGGTCGGCGCGGGTGTTCGAGCAGATATGCCTCCAGGCGCTTCAAGCTGGGAACGCAAACGAGGCTTCGGGCATGTCCGCGGGGACGTCGGGTACGATTCTGTGAGGCAAATCCAGATCTACTCTGCAGGCCACGACCACGGAGCTGACATGAGCACGCTTCTTGCTCAAGATGAGCGAGCATTCTTACTCATCAGGCGCGATATTCGGACTACGTGATGAAAATCAGCATCTTCGGTCTGGGGTACGTAGGTGCCGTTTCCCTGGCATGTCTAGCCCGCGACGGCCACTCGGTAATCGGCGTCGACATCGACAAGGCGAAGCTCGAGTTGATCCGAAACGGCAAGACACCTGTTGTTGAGGAGGGGATGGTTGACCTCATGAAACGGGTCGCCGCGAGCGGCAGGTTATCGGTGACGACCGACGCGATACAGGCGGTACTGGACTCCGAGCTTTCGCTTATCTGTGTCGGCACTCCCTCGGCGCCTAACGGCAGCCAGGACCAGTCGGCGATTGTCAAGCTCGCCCACGATCTGGGGCGCGCCATGCGCGGCAAGGCGGACGGCCATGTCTTCGTGTTCCGCTCGACTTTGGTGCCCGGAACAGTCGAGGACGTGCTGCGCCCCATCGTCGAGCGTGAGTCGGGGAAACGGGACGGCGAGGGCTTCCACGTGTGCTTCCAGCCCGAATTCCTGCGCGAGGGCACCTCGATCCGGGACTACGACCGGCCACCGTTCACCGTGATCGGCGCCACCGGCGTGGTGCCGGTGACACGCCTGCGCGAATTGTTCGGTCACCTTCCTTGCGAGTTCCACGCCACGTCGATCCGGTCCGCGGAAATGGTCAAGTATTGCTGCAACAACTTCCACGCCCTGAAGATAACGTTCGCCAACGAAACAGCACGCCTGTGCGAGGCACTGGGTGTCGACGCCTTCCAGGTCATGGACCTGGTTTGCAAGGACCGGCAGCTCAATATTTCACCCGCCTACCTCAAGCCCGGGTTCGCATTCGGCGGCTCATGCCTGCCCAAGGACCTGCGCGCGACGCTGTATCTCGCGAAAACGCGTGACGTAGAACTGCCGATGCTGGGGAACGTGCTCGCTTCCAACCGCATGCATGTCGAGCATGCCATAGCCAAAGTGCTTGCCTCGGGACGCCGCCGCGTGGGGATGATCGGCCTGTCGTTCAAGACCGGAACCGACGATCTGCGCGAGAGCCCGCTGGTGCAGATCGCGGAGCAGTTCATCGGCAAGGGACTGAGCCTGCTCGTGTACGACCCGGAGGTGCACCTGTCGCGGCTGCTCGGAGCGAACCGGCGGTTCATCGAGCAGCATGTCCCACACATCGGATCGCTCATGCGCGAGGATATCGAGAGCGTAATTGGCGAATCGGACGTTCTCGTTGTGGGCCTGAGCGACACGAAAATTTTCGAGGCGCTTGCGCGCCATGTGCGCGAGGACCAGATCATTTTCGACCTGGTCAATATCCCGCAACGCGAGGCGCTGCACGGCAAGGTGGTGGGACTGTGCTGGTAACGGCTATTGAGCCACGGACGGACACAGACATTCATTCCGGGAGGCACGTTGTTCCGTTTTGTTGGTAATCTGCTTTCTCCCGCCGGTGATCGGGGAAGATTGAGCATACTGACTTACCACAGGATGCAGTCTGCGCCCGATCCCATCTTCCCCGACGAAATCGACACGGCGACGTTCGAGCAGCATATGTCGCTGCTGGCGGCCGATTTCAACGTGCTGCCCCTTGGCGAAGCCTGTGCCCGACTTGTGCGCGGGGGGTTGCCGGCGCGCGCCGCCTGCATCACTTTCGACGACGGCTATGCCGATAACGAACAGACGGCGTTGCCGATACTCAAGCGTTTCGGGGTGCGCGCGACATTTTTCGTGGCCACGGGCTTCATCGACGGCGGCATCATGTTCAACGACGTGGTGATCGAGGCGGTGCGGCGCGCGCCGGCGGGGACGCATGATCTGTCAAAGCTCGGTCTGGGTAGCCATAGCCTGCACGACAGCGCAAGCCGGCGTGCGGCGATCGATGCGCTACTCGCGGGGGTCAAGTACCGGCAGCCGGGTGAACGCGTTGCGCTGGTCGAACAGCTCGCTGCGGCGATGCGCTCGACGCTTCCCAAGGACCTGATGATGCGCCCGGCGCAGATAAAACGGCTCCGCGATGAAGGCATGGAGATCGGCGGCCATACAGTAAATCATCCCATCCTGGCGGTGCTCGACGCGCAGCAAGCGCGCGCTGAGATCATCGGCTGCAGGCATCGCCTCGAAGAAATCACGGGCGCACCGGTCACACTGTTCGCCTATCCGAACGGCAAGCCGGGCCGGGACTATGGACCGCGGGACGTGGATCTCGTCAAGGAAGCGGGTTTTACCGCTGCGGTGTCAACGCTAGGCGGCGTTGCCCATCGCGGTAGCGATGTCTTTCAATTGCCGCGTGTTGGCACGTGGGAGAGAAGTCCGCGTCGACTCGGGGTGCGCCTTCTCTTGAATTGCGCACGTTCCATGCCGGCATGAACGTCCAGTGCCCACCGCCCCGGCCCAGAAAAACCCGTGCGGAGAAGTGTTTCGTGAATACGTTGCTGCTGGCAGAATCATGAAAGCATCGCGGACATTATCGTTCGATAGAGAGCCTAAGTGCTGAGATAAAATGAGAGATATCGCGATTACTCTTGTTATTTTCGGTCTTATTCCCCTGATATTGAAATACCCGTGGACCGGGGTGCTGGTTTTCGCGTGGATAAGCATCTTTAACCCCCATCGGTTCGGGTGGGGATTTGCCTATGATTTTCAGTTCGCCATGATCATCGGGGCGACGACCGTAGTCAGCATGTTGCTACATTGGAAGGAGGTGCAGCTTCCCATCAACTCGATCACCACTCTTCTCATGTTATTGCCGTTCTGGATGACGGTGACGTTGCTGTTTGCGCTGGAACCGGGTGCGGCGTATGTGCGATGGGAGGAGGTGATAAAAACGTTCTTCTTCGTACTTGTTGCTGCCTCACTGCTGCACTCCAGGAAGCAGCTGCAAGCTTTCCTCTGGGTGATCGTCCTGTCGATAGGATTCTATGGTGTCAAGGGCGGGGTGTTTACCTTGCTTGTCGGTGGTGGCGCTAGAGTTTACGGGCCCCCCGGGACATCCTTCCTTAGTGACAACAACGCCATTTCGGTGGCATTGATCATGATCATTCCGCTAATGCACTTCCTCAGCACCACGGTGTCATCAAAGTGGATCAAGTTGGGGATGTACGGAGCAATGTTTCTGAGCGGCATGGCGGTTCTGGGAAGCCAATCGCGTGGGGCCTTTCTGGCGATTCTAGTGATGGCCGGGTTCCTGTGGTTCAAGAGCAAGAACAAATTCCTCTCCGGAATGGCATTGCTTCTCGTGGGGGCGCTTTCCATCGGTTTCATGCCGCAGGAATGGACGTCACGCATGGGCTCGATCGGGAACTACGAACACGATACGTCCGCCCAAGGGCGCTTGAATACCTGGTACATGGCGTTCAATCTTGCAAATGACCGGCCGCTAGTGGGAGGTGGCTTCGAGCCCTACGAGCCGAAAACGTTCGCCATGTATGCGCCTGATCCAACTGACGTCCATTCCGCGCACAGCATCTATTTCCAGATGCTGGGCGAGCACGGCTATGTCGGCCTCGTCCTGTTCCTCTCTTTAGGTATCGCAAGTTGGATAACGGCTCGGCGGATTATCAAGGTAAGCCGCAACTGCTCCGACTACGCCTGGGAGGGGGATCTTGCTCGAGCGATCCAAATCAGCCTGATCGGTTTCGCGACTGCGGGGGCGTTCGTCAACATTGCCTACTGGGACTTTCTGTACTACGAGATCGTGATTCTCATGGCTAGCTATCGCGTGTCCCAATCCGTTGAGCGCAAGCCGGGTCAAGGTACGTTAGAGCCGAAGCCAAACGGCGCAGTCATCTGACTACCTCGACAACATCCCGCTGTTGCCAACGAGCGGTTGTTATGGAGATTGACAAAGGTGCTTCGCCAACGATTCGCCGATTAGCTTATGACCGTTTTCATTCAGATGCCCCGTACCAAGCCGAGTGTTCTTGAACCCATGTAAATACACCTGATTCTTTTCGGCGTATGACTGAAATGATCGGCCCAACGTCATCGCGTCGACTTTTTCTGCTTGTGCGAGGTCACGAATTCTCGATTCTGGATACCAGAGATCGTCAACATGAAGAGCGCGCATAAACCGGTTACGTACCTCGGGGTTCGGATCGACTTGGATTCCGATCGGAATTGAGAGGACTAGAAAACGCCCACCATCGGCGACAACCTCGTCACGGGCTGCTACGATCAACCGTTCGGTAATCCGCCAAGCCTCCTTCCAGGCCTTGGCCGTTGGCGCGAGAAACACCTTGTCATCCAGACCGGGCTCGATATTGGCGTCACGCGCGGCACCTGCCTGGTCGTCTTTCCGCTGCTCGAAGGCGGACTTCAGCTTTCGTATGAGCTGGACGGTGCGCAAATCAAAGAGAGTCTTTCTCTTGTCAAAGTTTGATTTTAAGGACAGGTACTCGCGATTACTCAGAAAGCTATTGTCCAGAATCAGGGTTCCGTCCTGAATGTTGAAAAACGGCCGAAGCTTGAATGGCTCCAGCTCCTTTGAATTATTCCGCACATCATTGCCTGAGTAAAAGGCAAGCACAGTCACGTCTGGCGAGTAGGTGCTGGCTCGATGCCGAAATGTCAACAACTCCTGAGCGGTTCCGTAGCCGGAAACACCGAAATTTATTGCCTCGACGTCGCGATCTCCAAAAGCTTTGCAGCTCTTGAGCTGTCGTTCGAGGACAGACCAGAAGGTGCTTTCCAGGGGCACCTGCAATGCTTCAGCCATCGAGTCACCCAAGATCGCTATTCTGAAGGTGTTCGGCGGTTTTGTTCTGCTGTGCTCGCGGTCTCGCAGGCCATCGCGATTTATTGTGACGAACGCCTCACCTTCTGCGCGCTGCCATCCCACTGCTCTAGCGAAAAGCTTGCTCCCGGTAACATCGTCATAGGTCCACAGCACGGGCGCGCTAAAGCCGATAACTCGCAAAACGATTTCTGTCAGGAGCAACGCGACAACGAGGCTCCCGGCCAACACTGCGCCATTGATCAACAAGCTTGTTGTTCGTTTGTGGGTCGGTGTAGTCACAAGGGCGCCTCAATAAATCGCCGCAAGCCCATTTTCCTAGCGGAGCTTTCAGCTTACGAAGCTGGTGCATCTACGGTTGTTGATTTGGTCACGAGGGTGAACGAAGTAACGAGCCAATGCCGGGTTTGATTCAGGGGTTGCGCCTTGGTTGAGATCTATCCACGTTCCTCGTGGCCTGGGTCTTGGGTTTAGCGTTCGGCGGGCGGCTCGGGCGCCCCTTTACAGGGGCTGGTTTTGGCTCCGCCGGTTATTCGGGCGGTGGCAGCGCTCCCGGTTTCCTGGTGGGTCCCGGGGTGGTCTTCCGCTTGTCCTTCGGACCATCAAGTTCCGCCAGGCGCTGGATCAGTGCCTTCGTCTTCGGCGCAACCGACAGGCCTTTTTCCAGCCACTCCCGTGCTTTCGCGAGTTGACTGGCCTCCTTGTAATAATCGCTCATGGCGGCGTAGGCCGGCCAGTAGTCGGTCTTGATATTGATTGCGCGCTGAAACTCAAGCATTCCTTCCTCCGCCCTATCCAGCCGAATCAGGCTCTCACCCTTCTTGGTGAGGATCTCCGGAAGCAGTGCAAAATCCGGTGGTGCTCGTTGAATCACGTAGTCGAAATCCTCGATCGAATTATTTAGTTGGTACATGCGATCCTCGCGGGTGCGTGATAAGAACGCCGCGCGATTGCTTGCCATCAACCCGTAACAGTAGTGGTGCATATGGTTGAATGTGCTGCCCATCGATGTCGTCCATCGTGCGATCTCCGCGGGGTTGTTGCCCCCGGGCACGCGATCGCGATAATCCTGCGTGTACTTGCAATACACCGGAAGCAGATAGATGTCGCGCGAGCCGAAGAATCTCTGCTGCGCTTCGACGTGCATGGGCGCGAGCAGCGCGAGCGCGGCCGCAGCGAAGATCTCCCGGAATGAACGAGTCACGGAAATGCGCCGTTGAAACGCTAGCACAAGATCGGCCTAAGCTACAGATAGAACCGAGGATTGACGGGGAACCATTTATACCACAAGGCGATGCTGCTTGAGCCAGTGCTCGAGCATCATCAGTACCCAGACCATCGTTCCGTAGTAACTAGCGTGGCTTTCGACGTGCGTGGAGGTCAGCTCGTCTATGAATTCCGGGCGAACGAAGCCGCGCTTCTTCAGGTCGGCGAGGCTGTCGAGCGCAAGCTGCCGCAGTGGTCGGTGTGTCTGCAGCCACGGGCCGAAAGGCAGTCCGAAACCGTGCTTGGTCTTGGCGATAATCTCGTCGGGCAGAAAGCCGCGCATTGACTCCTTGAAAAAATACCGGAGCTGGGTGCCCCTGAGCTTGAGCCGTGGAGGCAGAGCCGATGAAAACAACACTACGGCATCGTCGAGCATGGGGAACCGGACGTCGACGCCGGCGAGTTCGCAGGCGCGCGTGACCTTGGGGAGATCGTTGTCCGCCAGCGTGAACCTCAAGTCCAGCGCGAGCATGCGATTGACCAGCGAATGCGCTCGTGCACTGTCATAGGCGTGATCCAGTATCGTCCGGGGCTGTCGTGCGTCGACCGTACCGAGGAATTCCGGGGCAAATATGTTACTGGCACCAAGACGTTCGAGGAGATTGTAGTTGTCATATCGGGCGGGCATCGGCACTGATGCGTTCCGGATGTAGCGTTGCACTTTCCCCACAATACCGATTTCGGGAGGCAGGAATGCGACCGGCTCTATCAGCCCCTTGCGCAAGGCGCGGGGCAGGTCGCTGTAGAGCGAATACAGGTACTGCTTGGCATAGCGTTCATTGCCGCCGAAAAGCTCGTCGCCGCCGTCACCGCCGAGCAGCGCGTCCACCCCGTCATCCTTGGCGAGTTTCGCGCAGAAATAAGTGGGCACAGCCGAGGAATTGCCGAACGGCTGGTCGTAGACCTCGGCGATCCGCGGGATGGCGCTGACCACGTCCGCAGGCGTGACGTAGTACTCGTGGTGCCGCGTGCCGAAATGGCGCGCGGCGATACGCGCGTAGCGCATCTCGTCGTAACCTTGCGCCTCGAACCCGATCGAGTACGTGCGTGCGGGTTTCCCCGTCACCTCGCCCAGCATGCCCGCGACGGTGGAACTATCGGTACCGCCGCTCAAGAACGTCCCGACCGTGCCGCCTTGCGCGGCTTCGCGGACGCCTTCGCGCAGCGTGGCAAGAAAGTCCTTCTTGAGCTCCGCCATGGGCCGCTTCTCGTTTTCGACGTAGCGCATCTCCCAATAGGGGCGGGTTTCCAACTCACCGTTACGCCAGGTCAGCAAGGATCCCGGCAGCAGGCGATGGCGGCCCGCATGGATGGTGCGGGGCCCGGGCACCATGTGGAAGTAGACATAGTCGTAAATTGCCTGCCGATCGACCTCGGCCGGGCTCCCCGGGAAGGCGCTGATCGCGTCGAGCGTGGAACCGAACACGAGCCTATCCGCGACGACGCCGTAACAGAGCGGGAGCGTGCCCATGCGGTCGATCGCGAGCACGGCTTCGCCGCCGCGGCCGTCCAGGATGGCAAGCGCAAAGGCGCCCGAAAGGGACGTGAGCACGCCGGTCCCCTTGCGCCCATAGCCTTGTGCGAGAGCACGCGCGACGCCGTGGCGCTGTGAGAGCGCGGTGAGATCGGTGTCGGTGAATCGCATCCGGCCCCAGACGGCGACGAGCTGCTCCCCGTCCTCAAAGACGTCGGCGTCGCTACCTCCAGCGGCGGCCGCCACGGAGCCGAAGCCGGTGGAAGCGCTGCGCACCGTGCTGCCGTCAAACCGGTTGATCGCCGCTGCCATCCCCGCGATCACCTCCGGACTTGCCGGGCCGGCGCTCCCGTCGAACCATCCGCACAGGCCGCTCATGGTTTAGAACCGGTCACAAGAAGACTACCTAAAGCGATGACGGACTGCGTTCGACATAGTCGTTCCAGGCGAGGACTTCGAGACTCGATGGCTTCCTCCACCGCAGCGCCTCGATGATCGCCCGAGCCAACTGCAAGTCGGTGACCAGCGGCACTCCCAGGTCGACTGCGTGGCGGCGAATCCAATAACCATCGGGCCGGCCATACTGGTCGTAGTCCCGTGCAACGTTGATCACGAAATCGACGTGGCCTTGCTCAATGACGTCGAGCCCGCTCAGACCGGTTCCGGCGCTTTTCTCGACGACCGTGCACGGAATACCGATCTCGGCGAGCATTTCGGCCGTGCCGCGCGTCGCGTAGATGGGCAACTCTAACTCGTTTGAAATGATCCGCGTCTCGTCAGCGAACCAGTACTTGTCGGCTACGGGACCCAGCGAGAGCAGCACGCCCTTGCGCGGAAACCCCATCCCTGTCGCGAGCAGCCCGTGCAGCAACGCCTCGTGCAGGTCGCGCCCTAGACAGCCTACCTCGCCGGTGGAAAGCATTTCCACGCCAAGCATCGGATCCGCCCCGGCTAACCGCGAAAACGAAAACATCGGCGCCTTGACGCCGACATAGTCCAGATCCAGGGTCCGATTAACGATCTCCCGCGATACGCCGAGCATCCGGCGCGTGGCTTCGGCCGCGAAGTTCTCGCCGATCACCTTGGAGACGAACGGAAAGCTGCGCGAGGCGCGCAGGTTGCACTCGATCACCTTGACGGCGTTGTGACGGGCGAGAAACTGGACGTTGAACGGCCCGGTGATCTGCAGCGCGCGCGCAAGCTTCACCGCGATCTGCCTGACGCGTCGAATGGTCGCGATGTAGAGCGTCTGGGGCGGCAGCACTAGGGTGGAGTCCCCGCTGTGTACGCCGGCATCCTCGATATGCTCGGAAATGGCCCACAGCACGAGTTCTCCGCGGTCAGCAACGGCGTCGATCTCGACTTCGCGCGCGTGGGCCTCGAATTTCGAGATGACGACCGGATATTCGGGCGAAACCACCGAGGCCCGCGCCAGGATGCGGCGCAGCTCGCTCGCTTCGTGTGCGACCGCCATTGCCGCCCCGCTCAGAACATAGCTCGGGCGCACGAGTACTGGGAAACCTCCTAACTCCTCCACGGTCCGATCCGCCTCGGCCGCGTGCGTAACGTGCGACCAGCGGGGCTGATCGATCTTCAGTTCGTCGAGTAGCGAACTGAATTTCGCGCGGTCCTCGGCCTTATCGATGGATTCCGCGCTGGTGCCGAGGACTCGTACGCCGGCCTTGGCTAGACGCAGCGCGAGGTTGTTCGGGATCTGGCCGCCCATGCTGACCACCACGCCGTCCGGACGCTCGTGCTCGTACAGGTCGAGCACGGTCTCGAGGCTGATCTCTTCGAAATATAGCCGGTCGCAGATGTCGTAGTCGGTGCTGACCGTCTCCGGGTTGTAGTTCAGCATGAGGGTCTCGTAGCCAAGAGCAGCGGCCGCCTGCGCCGCGTTGACCGAGCACCAGTCGAATTCCACGCTGGAGCCGATTCGGTAGGTGCCGGAACCGAGGATCAGGATCTTCTTGTGCCGTGACGGGGCGACATCGAAACCGTCGGCATGGTAGGTCGCGTACAGATAGTTGGTATCGGCGGGAAACTCTCCCGCCATGGTGTCGATTTGCGCGAAGCGCGATTCGATGCCGTGTGCCTTGCGTGCGGCGCGAATGGCCTCGGAGTCCGCGCCGGTGAGCTTGCCGATGGCCTGGTCGGAGAATCCCAGTCGCTTAACATCGCGCATCAGGTCCGCGGACAGCGGAAGCGTTGAGCGCGCGAGGCGGCCGTGCATCTCCACGACGGGCTCAATGGCGCGCAGAAACCACCGGTCGATGCGGGTCAGTTGGTGAATCTCGTCGATGTTGATGCCGTCACGGATCGCCTGCGCAATAGCGAAAATCCGCAGCGGGGTGGCGTTGCGCAGTTGATCGCGCAAGTCGTCGAACTGGAATGCGCCCGGATCCAGACCGCGCACGCCGATGTCGAGCATGCGCACCGCCTTCTGGATGACTTCCGCGAAGGTGCGGCCGATCGCCATTACCTCGCCGACGCTTTTCATTTCGCTGCCGATCTTCGTAGATGCACCCCAGAACTTGCCCAGGTCCCAGCGCGGAAACTTGCAGACCAGGTAATCCATCGCCGGCTCGAAGAACGCCGTGGTGCGGCGCGTGATGCCGTTCGGAATCTCGGTCAGCGCGTAGCCGAGCGCGAGCTTGGCGGCGACGTAGGCGAGCGGATAGCCGGTCGCCTTGCTCGCGAGCGCGCTCGAGCGGGACAGCCGCGCGTTGACTTCGATGACGCGGTAGTTCGCACTCTGCGGGTCGAGCGCGTACTGGATATTGCATTCGCCCACTATCCCGAGATGGCGGATCGTGCGGATCGCGACGGAGCGCAGCAACTGATACTCCGCGTCGTTGAGCGTTTGGGACGGCGCGACGACGATCGAATCCCCGGTGTGGATACCCATGGGATCGAAGTTCTCCATGTTGCAGACCGTCACGCAGTTGTCCCGGGCATCGCGCACCACCTCGTACTCGATTTCCTTCCACCCTTCCAGGCATTCTTCCACCAGCACTTGGGTGACGCCGCCGGAAAGAGCGCGCCGCAGCGCTGCCTCGATTTCCGCTTCGGCACGTACGATGCCGCTGCCTTTCCCGCCCAGAGCGTAGCCGCCTCGCAGCATGACGGGAAGCCCGATCTCACGGATCGCGGCGCGTGCCTCACCGGGTGTATGACACGCGCGGCTGCGGGCGGTCTTGACGCCGATCTCGGCGAGGCGTTCTACGAACAGGCGCCGGTCCTCGGTGTCGCGGATTGCGGCAATCGGCGTACCGAGCACCCGGACGCCGTGTCTCGAAAGCGTCCCCGCATCGTGAAGTGCGAGCCCGCAGTTGAGCGCAGTCTGGCCGCCGAAGGAAAGCAGGATCGCGTCCACGCTCTCCTTGACGATGATCTGCTCGACCAACTCCGGGGTCACGGCGACCAGGTAGATGCGGTCGGCCAACTCGCGGCTCGTCTGGATGGTCGCGATGTTTGGATTTACCAGCACCGTGGCGATCCCTTCCTCGCGCAGCGCCTTGAGCGCTTGCGAGCCGGAGTAGTCGAACTCGCCGGCCTGGCCGATCTGGAGTGCACCCGAACCGAGCACCATGACCCGACGCGGCTTTTTCGGAAGGTAAGCGCCGAACATGCTCAGCCCTGCGCTATCGACTCGACTAGGCGCATGAAGTCGTCGAACAGGAACCCGGTGTCCTCGGGGCCCGGACTTGCCTCCGGGTGGAACTGGATACTGAACCAGGGGCGGTGCCGGGACCGGATGCCCTCGTTGGTCCCGTCGTTGACGTTCACGAACCAAGGCTCCCAGTCCTTGGGCAGCGAATCGTCGTTAACGGCGTAACCGTGGTTCTGGCTGGTAATGTAGCAGCGGCGGGTCAGGAGATCCTGGACCGGCTGATTGACGCCGCGGTGGCCGTACGGGAGTTTGTACGTGTCGGCCCCGGCCGCCAGCGCCAGAATCTGGTTGCCCAGACAAACGCCGAATATCGGTTTGCGGTAGTTTGCCAGCAGCTCACGCACCTGATGCACGAGCGGCGCCAGATCCTTGGGATCGCCGGGACCGTTGCCGATCAGGATACCGTCAGCGCGGCGGGCCAATGTTGCCAGGTCGGCGTGCCACGGCGCGCGGATTACACTTGCGCCGCGGGCGAGGAGCGAGCGCACGATGTTGTCCTTGGCGCCGGCGTCTACTAGTACGATTGTGGGCTTTCCACCTTCGTAGTGAATCGGTTCGCGCGGCGCGACGATCCGGAAAACAGCTTCGCGCATATCCACCACCTCGGACCGTTCCCGCGCTTCGTCCTCGCTCATGGCCGCGGGATGGAGCCATCCCTGCATCGTTCCGTGCTCGCGCAGCCGCCGTGTGAGTGAACGAGTATCAACTCCGGTAAGGCCCGGAATTCCCTCGGACGCGAGCCATTCGTGCAAGGAGCGGCGGGCCTCGTGATGGCTGTAGGCGTCGACGTAATTTTGGACAACAAGAGCCTGAACCTGGATCCGCCCGGATTCATAGGGCCGATCCAGGGTTCCGGGCCGGCGGGGCGGAGGCACACCGTAATTGCCCACCAGCGGGTAGGTGAGGACCAGAATCTGGCCGCAATACGAAGGGTCGGTGAGGGCTTCCACGTACCCGGCCATGGCAGTATTGAAAACCACTTCGCCCCGCACAGCCTTCGCCGCGCCGAAACCGCTGCCTCGCACGTGAGTACCGTCGTCGAGGCCCAGCGTGACCGCATCTCGCGCGAAATCCGAATGCGCTTCCTGGTCGTCAGGCCACTCCAGATTGTTCATCAGGGCGTCTCGTTGCGTGAGGAAATGGAGCCCACGGCCCCGCATATATTCGGATGAGCATTGCTCACTTATTGGCGAACGCTCTCTTCCGGTAGGAGATTTCGCAATCTCGGACTGGAAACGAGCGCGCGGCTGATGCGTTCCGCCATTGCGTTGCTCCCCACATCAGTGAAATGCACTGTGTCGGTGAAATGTGTCGGATCCGCGGGTATTTCATTCTCTCCTTCGATGAGAAGTGCGCCCGTCTCGCTCGCTACCTCCCGGGCAATCTGATTGTAGCGCTCGTAGCCCTCGATAAGTAGGCGCGTGGTTGCGAAGGGTATATAAAACATCGCGGACGAGGACGCACGTGCCTGCTGCTCCGGTGTTTGATCCCGGCGGAGCTGAGTCGAAAACGTCGCAATCGCAACGAGTCTCGCATTCTGCTGCGCGGCAAGAACGAGTTGCGTGAGTCCATGCCGGTACCCTTCGCCGAGAGTGCCCGGATCGACCTCGAGCGATCCCCGCTTGGTTTCCGCAGCGTGCTGTGCGGCCATGATCCGGAGATTCTTTTCGACGAGGTTCCATAGCAGAGAATAGCGGCTCGGCCACGTAAGCTCCCTCATTTTTGTATCCCGGATGATTCCGCGCTTTGCCGCGAGTTCGCGCAACTCGCCTGAGAAATTGTTGGACATTTCATATATGACTATCACGTCGGGCTTAAGCGGGGCAACCCGATGCTGCATGCTCTTGAGCAGCGACTCCATGGTATAGCCCGGTACGCCGCCATTCACGTAGTCGAATCGCACGCTAGGGAAGGTTCGGCGCAGTGAGACGGTAACCAGGTGCGGCCAGACAAAATCGTTGCCCGAAACCTCTGCGCACCACGTTGTTGAAGCACCGAGAAAAGCGAGGCGAAGGGTGCCGGGCGGCTTTGAAACCGCGATCTCCGGGCCACGGAATCCGAGGCTGTTGATCGAGATGCGCCCGATCGACAGGTTGGCAATCGGCACCCGGAGATTGAACTTCGGGTCAACGGTGTAATAGTTCTCGACGGTCGCAGCAGAGCCGTATTTGAGCGTCTGCCGCACCCGGATCGCAGCCTCCGCGGCCAATAGTAGGAGCAGGATGAGCGCGATGGTGATCAGGATCATGGCGCGCAGCTTGCTGCGCGCCGACATGACGCCTGACCGAGGCGGGTTGTGGTCGGGCATCGGAAGTTTCCTTCAGCCGATTGTCGGTGCCAGCCGCCGATATCAGAGCCAGGCTTAGTCGAGCTCGAAGGCGTGCTTGTAGTCGAGCTTGAGGGCGGGGTCCTGCTGCTCTTTTTGTAGTACGCAATTGCCGACCACCAGGGTCTCGATCTCGCTGCCCATGAAGCAGCGAAACGCGTCTTCCGGAGTACAGACGATCGGTTCGCCGCGCACGTTGAAGCTGGTGTTGACCAGCACAGCGCAACCGGTGCGCTGCTTGAACGCTTCGAGCAGGGCGTGGAACTGCGGATTGGTTTCGCGATGTACGGTCTGGACGCGCGCGGAATAATCCACGTGGGTCACCGCCGGGATATCCGAGCGCGGAACGTTGAGCTTGTCGATGCCGAAGAGTTTCTCTTCCTCCTTGGTCATCGAGCGCCGCCGTTCCGGCCGGACGCCGGCGACCAGCAGCATGTAGGGCGAATCGGACTCCAGTTCGAACCAGTCGGCGACGTCCTCGCGCAAAACCGCCGGCGCAAATGGCCGGAACGATTCGCGGTACTTCACCTTGAGGTTGAGCATCTTCTGCATGCCCGGCGATCGGGGGTCGCCGAGGATGGACCGTGCGCCGAGGGAGCGCGGCCCGAACTCCATGCGCCCCTGGAACCAGCCCAGGGCCTTCTGCGCAACAAGCGCGTCGGCCGCTTGCGCGATTGCACCGGCATCGTCCACGACGCTGAACTTGGCGCCCGCGGCCCCAAGGCGCTGCTCTATCTCGCCTTGCTCGAACTTCGGACCGAGGTAGGCACCACGCATGCCATCGAGTCCGCCATTCAGGCGGCGCGGTTGCCCCTTGTACAGGTGGTAGGCCGACAGAGCCGCTCCGACCGAACCGCCCGCATCGCCCGCGGCCGGCTGGATCCAGATGCCGTCGAACTGGCCGTCGCGCAGTATCTTGCCGTTCGCGACGCAATTGAGCGCGACCCCTCCTGCCAGACACAGATTGCGCTCGCCCGTTTCGCGCGCTATGGCGCGCGTCATGCGCAGCATGATTTCCTCGGTGACCTTCTGGACCGACGCGGCAATGTCCATGTGGAACGGGGTCAGGAGCTGCTCCGGGGTGCGCGGCGGCTGACCGAACAGGCGGTCGAACCTGCTGTTGGTCATAGTCAGCCCGACGCAGTAGTTGAAGTAATCGAGGTCCAGCCTGAAAGAGCCGTCGGCCTTGAGGTCGACCAGCTTATCGAGAATCACATTCACGTAACGTGGCTCTCCATATGGCGCCAACCCCATCAGCTTGTACTCCCCTGAATTGACCTTGAACCCGACGTAATACGTGAACGCGGAGTAGAGCAGGCCCAGCGAGTGCGGGAAATGGATTTCCTTGATGACTTCGAGCCGGTTGTCGCGCCCGAGCGCAAGCGAACTTGTCGCCCACTCCCCGACCCCATCCAAGGTCAGGACTGCAGCAGAAGTGTAGGGCGAAGGAAAATAGGCGCTTGCGGCGTGGCTGAGATGGTGCTCGTTGAATACCAGGCGCTCGTCCCAGTCGAAATCGGGGCGGTGCTGCTCCAGCTGCTTCTGCAGCAGATCCTTCAAGAACAGCTTCTCCCGCAGCCAGATCGGGATCGCCATCTTGAACGATTCGAACCCGCGAGGCGCGAACGCGAGATAAGTTTCCAACAGGCGTTCGAATTTGAGCAACGGTTTATCGTAGAACGCAACGAGGTCGACCTGATCAAGGCCGATCCCCGCCTCAGACAGGCAGTAATCTAGCGCGTGGCCAGGGAAACGCGAATCGTGCTTCTTGCGTGTGAACCGCTCCTCCTGCGCTGCGGCCACGATTTCGCCGTCGCAGACCAGTGCTGCCGCGGAGTCGTGGTAAAACGCCGAGATACCTACAACCCGCATCGCATGCCCTCTCTTAGAACTCAGAACAACGTGTATATGAATGGCGCCACGGCCGACCCCTGCGCGAGCACGATCAGGCCGCCCAGGATTACCATCACCAGCAGAATTGGAATGAGCCAGTACTTCTTGCGCGTGCGCATGTAGGCCCATAACTCCTTGAAAAACGACATGGCTCCCTCCTAGAATTGGTGGTTCAGGCTATCCGGTTTCGGCCCCGGCGGATCCCGTCTGATCCAGTAGCTCGTGTCCGAGTCATCACGCCGCAAATGCAGGTTGTCCTTGCCGAACAAGCGCATTAGCGCACCCATGGGCGTCACAACAACATAAAAGAGGAACGCAAGTACGACCGGACTGACGATCCGGTTGAGCAGTAACCCGAAGCGCAGCCACAGCCGGTTCGGCACGGCGAGCAGGTTCGGCACCGCGACAGTCACCAGCACGAACGCGGCGGCGATGAACAGCGACCACCAGCGTAGCATTTCCCCGGAAAAGAGCGGCCACACCGCGATGATCAGGAAAACCGCGGTGAACACCCAGCCAAAGCTGCGATTGCTCGACGCCTTTACTTCGTGGGTTCTGGAAAAGTCCTCGTGGGTAGGCATTGAATCCAGTTCAAGCAGTCAAGAGCGATATTCTATCAAACCAAGGTCTCCGCCGGCGCCGGGTGGCTGAGAAACGCCGTTGGGCTCGCGGTGAGACCATAGGCGCCCGACTGGAACACGACGACAAGGTCACCGACCTCCGCCTCTGCCATTTCCATGCCGTCGGCGAGCAGGTCGAGCGGCGTGCATAGCGGGCCGACCACGCTCACGACTTCGCGCTTGCTGCCGACTACGCGGTTACCCACCACTACAGGATAATTCTTCCGTATGACTTGGCCGAAATTGCCGGACGCCGCCAGATGGTGGTGCAGTCCCCCGTCGGTTATCAGGAATACCTGGCCCCGCGAGATTTTTCGGTCGATGACGCGGCAGACATAAATGCCCGCTTCGCCAACCAAGTAGCGGCCCAGTTCGATCACGACCCTGGCTTGCGGGAGCCGTCGCGCCATCCCGTCCAGCAGCCGGGCGAGATTGGCGCCGACCGCAGCGATGTCGAGCGGACGCTCGCCGGGAAAGTACGGGATGCCGAAGCCGCCGCCGATATTGAGGAGGCGCACCGGCGCGGGTGCGTGTTCAGCGAGCTTGAGCGCCAGCTCGATCGTCTTCTCCTGTGCCTCTGTGATCGCGTCGGCGCGCAGGTTCTGCGAGCCGCTGAAGATGTGAAAGCCCTGAAAATCGAGTCCGAGCTGCCCGATCCGCGCGAGCATTGCGGGCACGCGCTCTGCATCCACGCCGAATTGCTTCGGACCCCCGCCCATTTTCATCCCGGAGCTTTTCAGCTCGAAATCGGGGTTGACCCGCACCGCTACGCGCGGACGCGTATTGCGGTTTCGGCCCAGCACCGCGATGCGCTCCATTTCGCGCTCCGACTCGAGGTTGACGACGATGCCGGCGGCCGTCGCCTCCGCCAGCTCCGCGTCGGTTTTACCAGGACCGGCAAAGCTGATCGCCCCCGGATCCACGCCGGAAGCCAGAGCAATCCTGAGCTCGCCAGCGGAAGCTACATCCAGGCCGTCCATAAGTCCGGCTAGATGGCGCACGACCTCTGGCATCGGATTGGCCTTGATCGCGTAGTGCAGGTGCACCTCTGCCGGAAGGTGCTTGCGCAACAGCTCGACACGCTGCGTGATCAGGCTTCGGTCATAGGCATAGAAGGGCGTCCGGCCGACGCGCCGTGCGAGTTCCGCGAGCGGGATGCCGCCGACCTGGAGGCAGTCGTCAACGACCGGGAACAGGGTCATCGGCGCGTGTGCCGGTTTTGCATTGCTCATAGGTTCCTCATAGCCGCAGATAACGGGAACTGCATCGTCCGCGGCTACCTGGTTTGTTCCGTCTCGAATAAGTCCTGCATTTCGTTCGCCATCAGCTTGCGGTCGATCTTGCCGTTCGGATTGCGCGGCAGGCTTCCCTCGCGCACCGTCACGTGCGCCGGCACCATGAACGCGGGCAGCTGTTGGCGGCATTGCGCGAGAAGCTTTTCGGTATCGAGCCGCACGCCATCGCGTGCTGTTGCAACGACCACGATTGCCTGCCCGAGCACCGGATGCGGTATGCCGAGCGCCGCGGCCTCGCCGACAAGCCCGGTCGCGTAGATCACCTCCTCGACTTCGGTGGGGCTGACGCGATAACCCGAGGTCTTGATCATCTCGTCGCGGCGGCTGACGAAATACAAGAACCCCTCTTCGTCCATCCGCACGGTGTCGCCCGACCAGACTGCGATCTCGGGCATGACCAGACCTTGGGGTTGACCGGGGGCAGGCTTAAACCGTTCCGCCGTCTTCTCCGGATCGTTCCAGTAACCGAGCGACACCAGCGCGCCGCGGTGCACGAGTTCGCCCGGCTCGCCTGGCGCACAGGGCGTGCCATCCTCGCGCACCACCAGCACTTCGGCGTTAGGGATCGCCTTGCCGATCGAGTCGGGCCGCCGATCGAGTTCCGAAGGGGGCAGGTAGGTGGAGCGGAACGACTCGGTCAGTCCGTACATTAGGAATACCAGCGTCTTTGGCAGCGCCGCCCGGAGCGCATCGAGCGTCGCTCTTGGCATCCGGCCGCCGGTGTTGGCGATGTAACGCAAGCTGTTGCGCGCGGCTTCCGGCCACTTAAGCTGTGCGAGCTGTATCCACAACGGCGGCACCGCAGTGAGCCCCGTGATTCGTTCCCGCTCGACCGCGGTGATGATGTCGCGCGGCAGGAGATAGTTGATCAGCGTGACGCTGGCGCCTACATGAAACGCCGTAGTGAGCTGGCTGAAGCCGGCGTCGAAACTCAACGGCAGCGCAGACAGCACTCGATCGCCCTCATGATTTTCGAGATACTGTGCCACGCTCCGAGCGCCGGCGACCATGTTGCGGTGGGACAGCACGACGCCCTTGGGCTTGCCGGTGCTGCCAGAAGTGTAGAGAATCGCTGCCATGTCGGTGTCGATTACCCGGTGCGGACGGGCCTTGCCGGAGCCGGAAAGCGCGTCTTCCCAAGTCACGATATTTAGTCCCCCGGCGGCCTCAACTCTGCCACCCGCGACGATCACTGCGTGCAGATCGGGACACTCATGCAGACTGGACGCGAGGAGCCTGAGCCGCTCGACGGACGTGACCAGGATGCGGACGTTGCAATCATTGAGGATGTACGCGACTTGGTCAGGCTTCAGCAGCGGGTTGATCGGCACGAACACCCCGCCTGCCGCAGCGGCGCCGAACGTGGCGATCACGGTCTCGAAGCGCTTGTCCAAATAGACCCCCACGCGTTCCGAGCGGCCCAGCTCCAGGTGTAGCAAGCCCGTCGCGCAGTCGACGACCCGCGCTGCGAGGGCGTCGTAATCAAGGCGCGTGGTCCGATAGGACAGGGCTTCCCGTTGTGGCGCAATCTTGGCGCTGCGCAGCAGCAATTCGTGAATCAAATCAGACATACAGCTTTCGGTACTGCTCAAGCCTTCGTCACATAGAGACGGCGCAAGGCGTCAACCCCCCGTCTCGCCGCCCGCGCACCCATGTGTCGCGCTGCGGCGAGCAAGCCGCGCGGCGTGCGGAGGTTGAACGCGATGATGCCCCAGCGCTCTCTGCGATGGGACATCCAATCGCGCTTGTAGGCATCGTCGCCACTCAGATAGTCCACAATCTTGACCTTGTCCACCTCGATGACGTGCTCCATGAGCAGACTGCTCAACACGGTGCCTAACGATTCCTTCGCAAAGCGTTCATCGTATGCCATCTTGTAAATCGATGCCGTGCTGTCGACGACCATCCAAATCTGCGCGGCGGCGGGCAGGCCATCCATATACGCGATCCCGAGCCTCAACCAACCTTGCTCCGCGCAGGTCCGCATCAACCCACTCATGAAATTCGGGTAAGGTTCAGGTACCTTCCAGCTGGAGCTGTAAACGGTGTTGTAATCGCCTATGCCGCGTTCCAATTCGTTGGTGCCGGTAAAAAGCTCGAAACGGAACCGCGTGCCTGCCTCCAGGATTCTCCGCTGGCGTTTGGCCGTTTTTGACAGACGGGAGGGACGGGTCTTGAGGTATTCGCTGAACGGCTGGTTGTTCACTTCCAGATACCAGTTGCCGAAACAGAAGTAGGTCTGCACCAAGAGGCCCGCCCTCCTAAAGGCGGCCACCAGGCCCGGAAAGGTGGCTTCGTCGAGGGCGAGCGGGTGCAGGTTGACTACATCCCAGCGGACCTTGTCGTGTGCGATCGCCTCGGCGAGCGCGTCCAATGTCTCCTGCAGGTCAGACATATTGGGCTCGACCACCGGTCCGAACAGCGAGGAGTAGTAATTGGTGAGACTCGTGAGCGTCCGGCAACGAAAGAGACCTGCGCTCGAGTCGTCGCCGTACATCGCCAGCACTGCGCGCGGCGCGCGAGGATTCCCTGCCGCGTCCACTGCAAATATGCGCAACTTTTCCTTCGGAACGATTTCCGATTGAATGAAGTTCCGGTACCAGGGCAAGGTGTGATAAAGGCTATTCGCGCTGGCTTGGCGGAACAACTTTTCGCAATGACCGGGCAGCGCGGCCAGATCCGTGTACACGGTGACAGCGTGTGTCCGCAATATTAGTTTCCTCCCTCTTGTCTTAGCGCGAGTCGAACTCCGGCGTCGGCATCTATGTCTAGGTAGACGTCATCCCTCCGGCAGCGACGCTCCAGCGTAACAAGATGATTCTAGCATCGCGCGGCGAGCGGTCTGCTCGCTGGAGCAGCCGGGAGATCAGCATTGTTGCGAAATTTGGCACGGATCGGTCGTCGGAGCTCACCCGCGGTCATGGTTCATCGGCATTGACTCGCTTCGTGAGCGTCAGATACCAGAGGCCCGACCGGAATTCTCTAGCCGCTCCAGCAAGCTGGCGAGTTCGCGCGCGCGATGCAGGCGGGATGCCTGCGCTACAAACGCCTCGTCGGGCAGAGCCGCCTCGCCGCGCCGCGCCTGCGCTAAGAAACGGTGCAGTTCAAGCGCAATAGCTGCAGCCGACTCGAGCTGGGCAATGCTGTGAACACCGGCCCTGCGCAGAAGTCCCGCAGTATCGCCTGCGGAATCGGTCAGGGCGATGATCGGGCGCCGGCAACGAAGGTACTCGTAAACCTTGGCTGGAATTTGATCATTGCAGTTGGCGGCCTGCAACACGAGAAGTCCATCCGCACGCATCATCTCCTTCAGCGCGGGACGATAAGGTATGGGGGGGCAAAGCTCGACGACCTCCGCCACGCGGAACTTATCGATTAGTTTTGACAGAACATCTTCATGAGCAGAAGCGCGCAAGCGCAACCGCAATTCACCCGGCTTCAGGCGGCCTTCATCAAGCATCAGCCGCAACGCCTTGAACAACTGCGTGGGGTTGCGCTCGCTCGGATAGACGATGCCGCTGTGGATGAGTGTGAATGTTCCTGGTAGCAACGGACCCTTATCCGGACTCTCGATCGGCGAAAAACTTTCTTCGTCATACCCGTTTTCGATTACGGCGACGTGGGCGACTGGCACGTCCGGATATCGCTCGCGGTACGTACGCGCCGCCCCAGGCGCTACGAAAACGCAGAAGGACGCGCTTCGCAGCGCGCCCTCTTCGATCCTCCTGAAGCTCTGCCAGGTTTTCGGATCCGCCGGATAGCCGTCCTGGGCCATGGGATCGCGAAAATCCGCGATCCATGGCAGACCGGAAAGACGGTGAAGGGTGTGCCCGATCATGTGCGCGGTTGCTATAGGGTAGGTACTCCATACCGCGTGCGGGCGGTACTTCCTGATCATTCTGAGGGCCTTTGGAATCGCACCGAGCCACCACGTGACCCAGCGGTCAGGCCGGGCGGCAAATGCGGGGTAGCGGCCCATCACGGCAATATGGCGCGACGAATCCAGGGCGAATGCGCGTTCCACTATGGCGTCTGAAGGCAGATCCGAGAGCAGATCGTCGCTCACGCGCTCATAGGCCCGCGGATGTGCGGTCAGAATGAGGGGTTCCCAGCCGAACCGGGGGAGGTGGCGCGCGAAGCTGATCGTCCGCTGAATGCCGCTGCTGCCGACGAGCGGCGGGAAGTGGAAGGCGATCATCAAGAGCCGTTTCATGAGTTTGCGGGGCTCAGTACGCGCTCTTGAGACTGCCTTCCGTCGCCGCGAGCAGCGCCTCGCATTCGGTGACCTCAATCGTGGACCAGAAAGGGTCACCCCCTACGGCTACCGCGCATACATCCAGTCCCTTCAATCGCCACGCTTCCAGTGCACGCTGGGACGCCGGCGAGAGTTTCGGCTCCGCCGTGGCAGAGACTTCCAGGCAATGCACGCGCTTGACCGCCGGTACGAGATCGGCAAGGCTTAGCGCGTCAATCTCCGCCGCCAATCGGGGATGCAGATAGTTGCCGGCGATCTCGAGGGGCACCCCGCGGCGAAGCGTCTCCCGCAGCTCGCGCACGCCGGTTTGCGCAGCCCCATCGGCAAGCATCTCGGCCGCCAGTCGCAGCCTCAGGAACTGCGTTAGAAACTGTTCGCCGCTACCCGTCGGCTGCCACAGAAGAAGCTGCTCGATGCCTAGGCCGGGGTCACGGGCGACATCGGCGGCCAACGTGGCTCCGAGCCGCAATCCCCAGAGGCTCAACGGCCCGTCTAGGCGGGATTTCAGCCAGCCGAGGGCGAGTTGTAGATCCTGTTTCCAAATCTCCCATCTCGCGTCGGCAAAATCTCCGCTGCTGTCGCCGCAACCAAACAGGTCGATTTGCAGCACCGCGTATCCCGCGTCGGCGAGCCTGCGCGACTGCAGCGCCGCCATTCTGCGGGCCTTGTTCATCTCTTCGCAAAACGGATGCGCATACACGAAGCCGCGGCCCGTGCCACCGTCTGCGGACTCGTGATACATGCAGAATCGATTGCCCGGCTCTGCCGGAAGGAAGAATGCGTTGGACACGTCCGGCCGGCGTCTATCGGGGAAGCTTGCGCTCGATAAATTGTGTCAGGCTGCCGAGCGTTTCGAAGGTGGACGCACCGATCTCATCATCCTCGACCGTGATGCCGAAGTGCTCTTCAAGCGCTGTGATGAGATTTACCACGGCGATCGAGTCGAGCTCGGGAACGGCCCCGAGCAGCGGCGCGGCGGCATCCATCTGTTGCACGCGGCTGGCGATCTGCAACGCGCCGCCCACCACCGTCTTCACATCATCGAGTAGCATTAAGTTTCTCTCAAGCGTCCGCAACAATCATCCGCCGCGATGTTCGGCAGGGACCTGCGCCGCGGCAATATGCATCAGGGTGCCGGGAGTGTCAAACGAGCCGCGGTGCACTGGCCGCGCTCGCAACCGGTGGAATTTCCCACTGGTACAGCTTGTGTCGAAGCCAATACAATGCCGAAAGAGCAGAATGGTATGCGATCTTATCCAAGACTCCCCGTACTCGGCTGGTCCGCATTTTCCGGCGAGGGCGCCGCTCCCGCCCGCGGGGTGCTGAGCACCCGTCATCGGCGCTACACCACGAGCGGCCAAGCCGCCATCGCGCTCGCGCTGCGTGTGCTCGAAATCAAGCCGGGCGAAAAAGTGCTCGTTCCCACCTACCACTGCCCGGCGATGATTGCACCGGTAGTACAGACCGGCGCACAGCCGATGTTCTACCCCATCACGGTATCCGGGGGAGTAGATCTGGAATGGCTCCAACGCGCGGCTCTTGCCGGCGTGCGTGCCATGCTCGCGACGCATTACTTCGGCTTTCCGCAACCCATGTTGAGGCTGCGTGCTTTTTGCGATGCGCATCGAATCGCACTGATCGAGGACTGTGCCCATGCCTTTTTCGGCATGTCCGAGGGCGTCGCCTTGGGGAGCTGGGGGGACATTGCAATCGCGAGCCTGACAAAGTTCTTTCCCGTGTCCGAGGGCGGCCTGATTGTGTCCGCCACCCACCCGTTGAACGGGCTCGACCTCGCGCAGCGCGACTGGCGCGATGAAGTCAAGGCGGTGGTCGATGCCATCGAGGTTGGGGTCGTCCACGGTCGCTTTCCTGGGCTGAACACGCTACTCGGCGGCGTCTTCAGCTTCAAAAACTGGTTGCGCCGCCGCCTTCGTCCCACCGATGCTCCCGCGAACCGTGGCAGCGAAAGCACTAGGCCGGGCGTTGACTCCCGCCTCAATTCCTTTCGGCCGGCAGTTGCGGCGCGCTGGATTGCGAGCAGGGTACGCCAATCCCGGATCGTCGGGCATCGCCGCCGCAATTACGCGGCACTCGCAAGCAGGCTCTCACGATTTGATGGGGCGCACGCGCTGCGTCCCGACCTGCCGGACGATGTGACGCCGTACGTGTTTCCGCTCTACGTGAATGACCCCACGGCCAGCTATCAGCGACTGCGTTCCGCGGGCATCCCGATATTCCGTTGGGACGAGGTCTGGCCCGGGACACCGGTGCTCGATGGCGACCACGGACTGGACTGGGCCCATCGCGTATTTCAGCTTGGCTGTCACCAGGACTTGTCTTTGAATGATATCGAAGCAATGGCGACCACGGTACGCGCGTTCATCCGATCATGACCCTTGATGAGCGTGCGCTCATGTTCGATTGCGGGGGCGAATCGCTCGTCGGGATCTTGAGCGGAGCAGATCTTTCTGCGGGGCGCGGTGTGCTGATCGTTGTGGGCGGGCCGCAGTACCGGGTGGGAAGCCATCGGCAGTTCACGTTGCTCGCCCGCCATCTTGCGGACCGCGGCGTGCCCGCGTTGCGATTCGATTACCGCGGGATGGGAGACAGCGATGGTGAAGCGCGGACGTTCGAACGAGTGGGTGAGGATATCCGCTGTGCGATAGACCGGTTTTTCGCGAGCGTCCCCGGCTTGAAGGACGTTGTGATATGGGGTTTGTGCGACGCGGCTTCGGCAGCTCTGTTTTACGCTAACCAGGATGCGCGGGTGAGCGGGCTGATTCTGCTCAACCCTTGGGTGCGCACAGGGGAGGGCGTTGCGCGCGCACACCTCCGGCACTATTACTTGCGGCGGCTGCTCCAGGGGAGTCTGTGGCAGAAGGTGGCACGCGGCGAGTTCAATTTTCGCGAGGCGGCGGGCGCACTCGGCGGATTTGTCATTGATGCAATGGGGCGCCGTCGCTCGTTGGGCGCCATCGATGATTCGTCCGCGAGCGAGGCGCCACTCCCGGACAGGATGGAAGACGGGTTACGCAAATTCCGCGGCAGGGTCTTGTTCATCCTGAGCGGCAACGACCTCACGGCCCAGGAGTTCAAGGATGCTGTCGCGAGATCCCGCGGCTGGCGGCAATTGCTCGCAGGCGATCGCGTTACCCGGTACGATCTGGCTGAGGCAAACCATACGTTTGCGCGGCGCGACTGGCGCGATCAGGTTGCGCGCTGGACTGAAGATTGGGTGAAGAGCTTCTGAAACTCAACGCTCGCGCAGGAATTCAAGCGCCCCGACGTCGAGCCTTTCTGAGCTGCTTCGAGCCCTCTTTTGCGTCTTGTGAGCGTATTCCGCCGTGGGACGAAGCTTAAAGCCGTGCGCACTTCCGGGATCGATGCCACGGCCGATCGCCGCGGCGCCTGCCTTGAGCCGGTAATCGAAATCTGCCGGGTTGACGAAATCGGTTCTCGCGGCGACCACATTGTTGCGCAGCTCGCCGGGTCCGCTCAAAACGTCGCCCCGCCCGGAGAACACGTTGTTCACAATCCGCGCTGCGTCCGTGCCGGCCCTCACGAAGAGGAAACGGCCGCCGGCGGGTCGGTCATTTACCACTGTGTTGTTGACGAAGTGGAGTTCGTTGATCGGGTGCTGCAACCTTTCGGCGCCGTAGGAGACGATCGTAGGGTTTTCGGTCGCGGGCCCCTGCTGGATCAAATTGCCGATGACGAGCGACAACCCGCCGTTAGGAAATTCGACGGCGTAGCTTGACCTGCCGTCGTTCTCGTCCATGATGCGGTTGTAGCTGATGTGGTTCCTCAGCGCCCGGCTCTTTACGTTATGTCCGACGAGCGCGTGATGCACGTAGCTGAAGCGCAGCGTGAAGGATCTCACGTGGCCGATGTAGAGATTGTGGCTCTGGCCGTCGCCGAACCCGTTGTGGGCGAACTCCGAGTGCTCGAGGACGATATCGCTCGCCGGGTTGGCGTTGGTGAGGATGCTGTTTTCGTTGTCGTGAAAATAACAGTCGCGCACCGTCAGGCCGGCGCCCTCGAGCCGGATTCCGGCGCCATTACGGTCCGGCACCTTCGCGCCGGAAAACTCCACCGCCTCGATCGTCGTATCGTTGCCCTTGATGACCCAGATCGCCTTGCCTTGGGCGTGGGCGCCGTTGGCGCGGAGGTAGGCGCGCCCGCCGAGCCCACGGATCGTGAGCCGATGTTGCCGCCAGACTGCTGCATCGCCGTCGTAGATACCGGCGTCGATCTCGATGACGTCGCCATCGCGGGCGATCTGCGCAGCGGCACTCGGGCGCTTGAGTTCCCGCTTCGCGCCGACACGCAGCACTGCCGGCCGCGCCCCTTCGTGCATCGCTTCCCGCGTGTCGGCGGCGGCTACGTGCCGGCTCGCTGGCGCGAGCGACATCGCCAATGCGAGCGCAAGCATGCAGATCGGTGTTCGCGTTGTCCTCGGGGCTGAGCGGTTATCCAATGTGTATTTGCGGCGTGATGGACCTGGGACCCGAGCAAGAACGCGTCAACTGTAATGGCAAACACGTAAAATGGCTACCTATGGAACCGGCAATCTGCAATACCCCATCGCGCCATGCTCCGGCGTACATGGCAGTTGGTACCGGCGTCTTCCTCGATCTATCCCTCCTATGTGCGGCATTGCCGGGGCAGTAAATTTCGACGGTGAATTGGTCGCTCCGGAGTTATTGCGCCGGATGGTTGACATGATCGGGCACCGGGGACCTGATGCCAGTGGTGTCCACACGGACGGTCCGGTGGGCTCTGGTGGCTCGGTCGGATTGGCGCATGCGCGTCTGAGCATCATTGATCTGTCTGGCGGTCAACAGCCCATGCCCAATGGAGACAGGTCCCTGTGGATTACGTTTAATGGGGAAATCTTTAATTACGTCGAATTGCGGGAAAACCTGATTCGAAGAGGATACGAGTTCGCGACGCATTCCGATACCGAAGTGATTCTCCATATGTATGAGGACAAGGGGGAGGAATGCGTCCGCTATTTCAACGGCCAATGGGCGTTTGCAATCTGGGACGCCAGACGGCGCAAACTGTTTCTGTCTCGGGATCGTGTGGGCGTGCGGCCGCTCTTCTACGCCAAGCAGGCCGGCGCCTTGGTGTTTGCCTCAGAAATCAAGTCAATTCTCGCTCATCCTGCGGTCGAACGAGCCATCGATCTCGAGGCATTGGATCAGGTTTTTACCTTCTGGCACGCGTTGCCGCCCAGGACGATGTTCAGAGGGATCGCGGAGCTTCCGCCCGGCCATTCCATGACCGTCGAAAACGGGAAAGTGCGCGTCTGGCCCTACTGGCGTCTGGACTATTCTCATATCGATGATCGGATGGGCGAGGAGGGCTGCGCCGGTCGCCTGCTTGAGTTGCTCGGTGATGCGACGCGGATCCGGCTTCGGTCCGACGTGCCGGTCGGGGCGTACTTAAGCGGAGGGCTGGATTCGTCCCTGATCACGGCTCTCATCAAGCAATGCTCGGAGACCCGCCTCAAGACGTTTTCCGTGACGTTCGAAGACGCGGAGTTCGACGAAAGCGCGTATCAACAGGATGTCATCGACTTTTTGGGGACGGACCACCAATCCGTCAGTTGCTCGTACGGGGACATCAGCGAAGCCTTTCCCGATGTGATCCGGCACACGGAGACACCGATCCTCCGCACGGCGCCCGCCCCGCTGTACCTGCTTTCGCGGCTGGTTCGCCAGCACGGCTACAAGGTGGTGCTGACGGGGGAAGGGTCGGATGAGTTCCTCGGTGGATACGACATTTTCAAGGAAGCCAAGATCCGAAGATTCTGGGCGGCGGATATCCATTCCCGCTGCCGCCCGCTGCTCCTAAAACGGCTCTATCCGTATCTGCAGAACCTCCAGGCGCAATCCGACGCCTACTTGAAGGCGTTTTTTCGCGTCGATGCCGCCGATCTATCCAACCCATTTTTTTCCCACCTTCCCAGGTGGGAACTGACGGCCAGGCTGAAAGTGTTTTTTTCCGAAGCGGTAAAGGACGAGGTCCGGCATGCCGATAGTTACAAAGAGATGGAGAAACTGCTGCCGTCCGAATATCCACAGTGGGACGGATTCTCGCAGGCACAGCATCTGGAATCGACGGGCCTTCTTCCCGGATACATTCTCTCGTCACAGGGGGACCGGATGGCCATGGCCCATTCGGTGGAAGGACGGTTCCCATTCTTGGATTACCGGGTCGTCGAGTTCGCCGCTACGATCCCGCCGCGCCTGAAAATGAAGGTTTTGAACGAGAAGTACATTCTGAAGCGGGCCGCCGGCCAGCTGATTCCCGCATCTGTGAGGAAGCGGCCGAAGCAGCCCTACCGGGCCCCGGATGCCAGGAGTTTTTTCGATCCGCAGACCGGGGTGGCGCGACATGCCTACGTCGATGAACTGCTGTCTCAGGCGCGGATCCAGAAGGACGGCCTGTTCAGTCCCCCGGCCGTCCAGAAGCTCGTGGCCAAAGCCCGCAAGGGCCAGGTGATCGGGGCGAAGGATAATATGGCGCTGGTCGGAATTCTTTCGACCCAGCTTCTGATGGACCAGTTTGTCAGAAGTGGTTCGGCTCGTTAAGGCGGCTCCGTGAGGGCATAACGAGCGGGCGCGTCCGTTTTCGAGCGCTTACGTGTGCAGTTCAACGCGCACTGAAGGATTCGGCTAGGGAATAGCCCCGGAGATATCGGTCTCCAGCATCAACGAATCAACCAGGAATTTCGCTGCCCAATTCGGGTATTCGTATTTGCTGTACTCACCATCGAGCGGAAAGGACCCCTTGACGCCACCGGCCATTTCGGGGGGAACGTCGAAACTCACGGTTCTGCGGACGAACCTATTTGCGGAGAAGGCGGCGTTCAGAAATCGCGCGTCGCCGGTGTCCTGAAAAAGCATGAACCAGCAGATGGCGACTTGAGAAGTTCCAGTGAGGCAGGCCCACGTCGCCACACCGGACCAATCCGGCAAGATCTGTCCGGGAAGGAAGCCATCGCTTCTCAGTGCCCCGAGAAGACCATCCGCGGTCCTGCGCGCGGCATGAAGAAACCGCGGGTCATCGGTGAAACGGTAAGCCTCGATCACACCGCGGAGGGCGTACCCCAGCGTATGGGTGAGCGGCTTTGCGGAGTTGCTCAGGCAACACTTATCGATCCATCCGTTCGCGTGCTGGTGAGTCAACGCCCAGTTGACGTTGGCGATCGCCGCCTCGCCGTATCCTCTGTTGGGTTCGACGCGGGCCGCCTCAAACAATCCCCACGCCGTATGAGTGTCGTAGGTTTTCTCGCCCGCCCCGGCGAACGGCGACGAGTGTGTGCGCCAGCAACCATCGGGATCCTGGATTTCAACAAGCCAATCGGCTGCCCGCCTTAACGATTCCCGGTATTCGCCGAAGGCCTGCTCGCCGCTGGCAAGACCCATGAGAATCTGCCCCGTATTGAATGCGACGGGCGCCACGGGTTTCGAGTCGATCTTGCCGCCCTGAAATCCGCCACAGGGCATTTGTATACCTCTCAGCCACCGAAGCATACGCTGGGCGCGGAGTCGCGTTTCGGCCACGCCCGTGCGTCTGGCGTACTCCAGGAAGGTGGGGATGATATAGCCTGTAGTTTCCGGATAAGACGACGACCACCCGCTCATGAGGTTGTAGGCACGCGCGACCCCGCCGTCTGCAGAAGCCGAACTGTCCTGCGCTCTGCAGAGCCATCCAATAGCACCCTCGATCGTTTTCTCAATCCCGGGGTCCTCCGAGGGAGGCCCCTGAAGGTCTCGCTTCAATTCAGCTTTGCCCGCCGGCGGAAGGTTTCGCCGGACCATGGTGTTATCGATACGCGTTTTAAGTCTTCTCAGCATCCGCAGGTTCGCTTATTCACGCCATCTCGTAGAAGTAGACACCCTTGCGGGCGAGTTCCTTCGTGCACGCGACCGTATCGGCGGTTGCCATCAAGACCATCCGCGTGTTTCCGATTCGAGTCTTGGTCATCTGCCCCCGTCGTGCAAGCTCATCAAAGAGTATATGGACTCGGCGCCGCGAAATGGCCTCTCTCGTGAACGCGTAGGTTTTCACCCATCGAACCTCGCCGCGTCCATCGATGACCTTCACCACGTAGGGTTGCTCTTCATATAGAGCAAACGGTAAGTCGTCCTTGACCATATCTTCAAGGTAGTGATGGAAGGTGAAATGAAACTCCGTCACACCATGGAACAGAACCTTCCCATTCAATTCGAACAGCTTTTCGTAGGGGGAACCCTGTCCGCATGGATACAGACAATTCTCGTGTCCGGAAACGATCCAATCAGCCCTGGGGCCGCAAACCAATACCGGGTGAGTTGGATGGAGACTACGAAGAACTCCCGGTCGGCGGCGAAACGTTTCGGAGACCAGCCCCATCTTTGAAGGAGTCGTTCGAATGTCGAACACTTTGGTCGCCTTGAGGTACTCGCTGGTGGAAGAAAGGTAGGGGAGGGAGACCATCAGTAGATTGCCGGTCGTTCCGACAGTTTCCAGGAAGGTATCGATCAAAGCGCTAGGAGAGCCTTGAAAACCAAGGAGTGGACCATACGCGGTGTGAACCAGCAGCGTATCTCCAGACCCAATTCCCATCTCGTTCAGACGGTTTTTCAAGGCTGCTGTGCCGTAGGAACGAAAGCAACGGACCAGTGCCACCTTCCGATTTTGATACCAACCCCGGAGCTTGCTCTTTTGAACGGGCGACAGTCTCGAAAAGAATTTCCCAATCATCCCGAGCTCACCAACGCAGAAATTCTCTTCCCGCCATCGACCACAAGTGTTTGTCCGACGATCCCATCGGATGCCTGGGAACAGAGAAAGTGGACGACAGAGGCAACCTCATCCAGCCTTACAAGCCGTCCCAGCGGGCTGACACGTTTCTCATAGGCCACGCGTTCGTCCGCCCGCTCCATTGCTAGCAGGGTATCGGTCTCCAGCAAGCCAGGCGAGACCAAGTTGACCCTGATTCCATTCGGCGCCCATTCCGCCGCCATTTGCCTGCACAGTGCTTCGAGAGCAGCCTTGGAGCTCCCAATGGCGCCATACTGATCCACTGCGCGCCCTGCGCCTTCCGAGGAAACTGCGACGATACGCGAACCTGCGGGCATGTGCGGTTTGAATCTCTGGCAAAGATCGAAGAACGCGCCTACATTTACTTGCCAGACCGTAGAAAAGTGGCGCTGCGTAAGGGCGTCCAGCGGCTTATGGACGCCAGTCGCGGAGTTGTAGATCAGCGCATCGAGCCGGCCATGGGCGGAGATTACCTGATCGACCAACGTTTGTATGCCGCTGCTGGTCATGAGATTCGCCCGAACAGTCACACAAGGGTGGTTCTTTTCCAGGGACTTCTGACGAAATTTCTCGGCGGCATCTTCGTTCAGGAAGTACCCTGCAAAGACCAGGGCTCCCTGAGACGCGAAATGCAAGGAGATGGCGCGCCCCAATCCCCGCGTGCCACCTGTGACGAGGATGATCTTGCCGGAAATGTCGAAGCAGTTCATGACTTCAAATGTTTGCGGCTGAGATACATCGCCAGGACTTCGTCTTGAAATCCAGGCTGCAGCAGGTTTTTCCGAATGAATCCGAACACCAGGGTAGCGTCGGCCACCACGTGATCATTACACCGGATTTTCGCAAGAGCGCTGGCAGTGCTGTTATTGCAGGAAAGAATGTCGGCTTCAATTCGAAGACTCGAGCCGGGTAAGACGCTCTTTCTAAAATTGGCCTGACGGACCTGAACTAGCACGGGCCAAAGTGACGCGTCGATTGCAGCCATGAGGCACTTGCCGGCCGACTGCGCCATCATCTCCACCTGGAGCACTCCAGGAACGACGGGGTAACCCGGGAAGTGGTCCGCAAAATAGTCTTCGTCCGGCCTGACCTCCTTTGTGCTCACAATCCGCTTGAGCGGTTCGAGCTCGAGGATTTCGTCAACCAGCAGAAACCGCATTATTCCGTTCCAGCAGGCCGAAAAGTTCTTTGGCAGAACTAATCGCCGCGAGCTCATCGGCGCTCACGACGATCCCGAAATCTTCCTCCAAGTGTGAAAGCAGCATCAGATCACCCATAGAGTCCCATTCTGCCACGGTATGTCGCGTGTCATCCAAAGTCAGTACGCGCCCATGCACAGCAAGTACGTCAGTCAGCCATTCCAATTGTTTTTGTGTGTCCACGGGAATCCTCCGTCATTCTGCAGAATAGGTAAAGTGATCCACGAGGCAGTCGACAGGGAGCTGCAGAGAGACTCCTCCCCAGGAAAGCCCTACGCCAAAACCGAGCAACATCACCTGATACGGACCTCCATTGGTCCCGGACGGCGGCCCGGCAAGCGCCAGCGTCAAAGGGACGGAAGCAGCGCCCGTGTTTCCAAACTCACCAATCGATAGGGGAACCTTTTCCAGAGCAATCCCCACCCTGCCCGCGAGAAACTTGATCAGGTATTCATTCGCCTGGTGGAAGATGAAGTAGGCATAGTCCTCCGGCGTGGTTCCTGACAGGGCGAACAAGTCTCGGATCAAAGGTGGAACTCGATTGCGTGTGAAATCGAAAACGTGAGCGCCTTCCATGTGGAGGCAATACCTCGATCGATCTTCGGGGAAGCGTTCCCTGAACATTCCTCCAGGCACGATCAGATCCCCTGATCCCTTGCCATCGGTCATCATCACGTAGTGCGCCAAGGCGTCGGCGTCGTCGGTCGCCTCCAGAGCCGTCGCGCTTCCGGCATCACCAAAAAGAAGCGCTGTGGTGCGGTCTCTTGGGTCTACGAACTTGGAGGGAGTCTCTCCGGTCAAGAGCAGGATGCGGCGGGACGCTTTCGAATGCAGCAAAGAATTGGCCAGCCACATTCCATATACATAGGCAGAACAACCCAGGTTCACGTCAAACGCAGCACAGGTGTCCGGCAATCCCAGCCGGTGTTGCAGAATGCAGCTGGTCGAGGGCATCACATAGTCTGGCGTCTGGGTGACGAGAATCAATCCGTCCACGCTGCGCGGATCCCAGTTCAGTTTCTGCATCAGTCGAATCGCCGCGGCTCGGCACAAGTCTGAGGTGCAAGTGTTATCGTCCGCAACCCGACGCGACTTGATGCCCGCCATCGCCGTGACCTTCCGGATTTCAGCAGGATCGAACCAGGGATAGTCCTTTTCGTTTGAGACTTCCTTTGGAGGGATACATCCGACTATTCCACGGACCGCCATTCCCTTCATGGATACTTGCGCCATTCGATTCTTCCTATTGAGAAAGTTCCGATATCGGCTCAACGAGAAGCGGCTTCAAATGCTGATAACGCGTTGCTCTGCGTTTGGACGCGATATCGCCGTACACGTACTCGACTTGCTCGCGCGTGAGGCCGGCAGCATGGGCCACGTCCGCTGGAGACATCTCATGATTCTTGCCGTAAAGACACAGGTCCATCTTGTCGTAAGGCAATGAGAAGTAAAACTCCTCCTGGGACTGGCTCAGGGAATAGGTATCAGTAGTCGGCGGCCGGCGGCGGATCTCTTCCGGAACGCCCAGGTATTCTGCGAGTTGGTAAACCTGGGTCTTGTACAGGTGTGCGATCGGCTTGGCATCCGCCGCTCCATCGCCGTTCTTGACGAAGAATCCCTGATCGTACTCAAGACGATTGGGCGTTCCCATTACCGCATAATTCAGCCGATCGGCATGGTAGTACTCCATCATCTTCCGGACGCGCTGCTTGAAATTCGTGGCCGCGACAACTCCCAGATATGCTTCAGGCGTCAGGCGAGCCCGGGTCTCCGTGCCATCCGGGGACTGCACGACCACTGAAAAAAGCCGATACGCGTTCTGAGTCAGATCGGGCAGGACAATCTTGCACTTGTAGTCCGGACGATATTCTGGGATTACGCTCCTGATCATTTCGTCCCGCCTGCGGTAACAGCCTGCAGCTTCCAGGATAGGCGTGATGTTTTCCACAATCGTTGGAATGCCCAGGTGATCCGCCAGCAAACGTCCCAAGGCCAGGCTGTCATCGGAGGACTCTCGTTCCGGCATGAGCAAAGCCAGGACCCTGTCTTTGCCCAGGGCTCGGGCACTGAGAGCGGTGACAACGCTGCTGTCGATTCCGCCTGAAAGGCCCACAACGGCGCCTTTTCGCTTCAGGTCCTTCAAGACCTGATCGCGAAGCGCCCCTGCGATCTGCTCCGCGCTCCGCGCGGCGTCAAGCTTCAACAGGTCCGGCAATGTGGCTTGAGCTTTCACTGTTCTTTTTGTACAGCCAGTTCTCGTTTGTCGATCTTCCCGGCTGCAGTTCTGGGCATCGTCTCCCGGAACTCCAGAACCTTGGGCACCATGAAATCCTCGAGGTACGTTGCGCAATGGCGCAGGACATCGTTTTCCGTAAGAGTAACGCCCGGTTTAAGCGTAAGGAACGCTTTGACCGCTGCTCCAAGTATGGGATCCGGAATGCCGACAACTGCTGCCATGCTTACCCCTTCGAGCCGGTACAACACGTTTTCCACCTCCGTGGGGCTCACTTTTTCACCGCGGCTCTTGATGATATCGTCGCGGCGTCCGATAAAGTAAAGATATCCCTCTTGATCCATTCGAAAGAAGTCGCCCGTGTGGAGCACCCGTTCGCCGGTAGCGGGACCGGGTCTCAGCGCTTTGGCGGTTTCTTCCGGAAGGTTCCAGTATCCCCGCATCACATTTGAGCCTCGGACAACCAGTTCTCCCACTTCACCGGGCGGCAACCGCCTTCCGTCTTCCCCCACAATGTAAGCCTCCACATTGGGCATGGCCTTCCCCACCGAATCCGGCCGGAAATCCAACTGATCCGGCGGCAAGTAGGACACGCGCTTGCATTCTGTCTGTCCGTACATCAGGAACAACTGGGTGTGAGGAAACAGCTTTTGCAGACGGGGAATGTGTGCAGGGGGGAGCGCTGCTCCCGCGTTGGTCAGATATCTCAGCGCAGGAAAGCGATACTCCGAAAGATCCAGTTGCAGCAGCAGAGCAGAAATGGTCGGTACGATGGCAAGGCCCGTGGCTCGCTCTTCCATCAAGCGCCGCAGAGCCGCGTGAGGATAGGTAAAGGACCGCTCCAAAATGACGGTTGCGCCCACTTTAAGGGCCGTTAGCACCTGATACAAGCCATAACTGGAAGACAACGGCAGCACGTTCAGAATGATGTCATCCGCGGTATTTCGGAGATATTCCGTAACGGATGTGGCTGCGGCAACCATGTTCAGATGACTCAGAATGACGCCTTTGGGTTTTCCCGTTGTGCCTGACGTATAAATGAGCGCGGCGATGTCGACGTCGATACACCGTTTCGGAGGCGGCTGAACCGATTCGCTGTGGTCCGCAAGAAGATTGTCCAAGGTTGTCACGCGGTGAAGGCTGCTCTGTGCGCCCGCGTTGCCTCCGGAAACGACAATGGTCTGCAGAGCGGGCGCGTTTATCAGGCAGGATTGAAGGTTCCTGACGCTGGAGCCATTGGCCACGAGGATTCTTGCGCCCGAGTCATTCAGCAGGTAAGTGAGTTTTTCGCTCTTGATGGTAGGGTTGACGAGTACGAGAACGGCTCCAGCCTTCAGGACTGCAAAGATGGAAAGGACTGCGTCGACGGTATTGTCCAGGCAAACGGCCACACGGTCGCCACGTTCGACACCGATACGAATCAAGCCATTGGCGATCCGGTTACTCTGTTCTTCAATCGATCGATAGTTCAGCCGCCGTTCCTCGCATACGAGCGCGGTCTTATCGGGAAACCGTGCCGCGCTACGCTCGAGAAAGACTTCGACTTGCACGGGGCCTCTACGTGGATATTGCAGTCTTGCGGGCGACGAAATCGAACAGTTTGTTCAGTGAGTCCAGATTAGCCGGGACCAATTCATTTCCGTGGATCTGAATTCCGAACTGTTTTTCGAGAAACGCGACCAGCTCCAGGACGCCTGTCGAATCCACGATTCCTTGTTCGAGAAGGGAATCGTCATTGGATGGATTTCTCTCCACTTCGCCAAAGAGGAAATTGTCGATAATGAATTGGCGAATTTCCTGTTCAACCGACGGCATTGCTCGTGTCTCCTGTACGACGAATGGATTGCTCAATCAAGAGTTGTCTTGAGAGAAATGTGTAGCGCTCGATGGGCGGCCTTCACGCTATCGGGAGCAAATTGCGCTGCGCCAGGACCGCCTGCATGGTGTCGAACTCGAAGTCGTCAAGCAAGCGGCCGAGTCGCCGCGCGCACTGGCCCAGGTTGAGGTAATGGCGAAAGCGCGAAATAGCGCCTGCCGCATCTACCCGCGGCTGTCCCGGATCGACCTCCCAGGGATGGATGTAGAAGACGAACTCCTGTTGTCGCTGGTTTAGCCGGCGCAGCGCCCAGCGCGTGAACCAATACGGAAAGAGCCTGAAGTAGCCGCCGCCCCCTACCGGAATCTTGACCCCGGCGTAATGCAGCACTGAAATCGGGAACTCCACAAGCTGACCGCCGGAGGGCGTCTTAAGGACGTGTGGTCTCGGCTCGGCATCAGGAATCCCGTAACGGTCATGGCGTATCGGGAATATGCTCGAATCATACCGGAACCCCTCCTCGCAAAGGATATCGAGCGCCCATAGCGAGCGACGCGTGATCGAATACGTCGCTGCGCGGTAGCCCACTACCGGCCTCTGGCACAAGTCCTCGAGTAGCGCCTTGGCGTCTCGCGTCTCGCGCCGAAACTCCGCCGGCGTCTGTGTGTAGATCAACCGGTGACTCATTCCATGCGAAGCGACCTCGTGGCCGGCCGCGGCGATTTCGCTAACGATCTCCGGGTGTTTGCGCGCCACCCATCCGAGCACGAAAAACGTCGCGCGAATATTCCGCTTTGCGAGCATCTCCAGGAGGGTCGCCGTGTTGGCACCCACGCGCGTGCGGAATCCGTCCCACGAACCCCGAGCAATGACCTGCGCGAACCCTTCAACTTGGAAATAGTCCTCAACGTCCACTGTGAACGCATTTCTCACACACTCGCCTCCCAACCCATGTTCACGTCAACCCAACGTACGCCGACAGCGATACTGCCGGCCTCTAAAAGTTACTTGCGAGCTTTCTAAGTGCTTGATCTATGATACTTTGCTACCTAGAAGAGCATACTTAGTTCTAACGACTTGTGTGTCTTGGTCCTCCATTCACCAACAAAGCAGGATCCGAGCCAGACCGAGATTCAACCTGGCGGTACGTGTGTTTCGGGGAGATGTGGGGCGGGATTGAAAGCCTTCAGTTCGAGAGACCCGCTGCACGCAGCTTCCGACGGGGCGAGCGCAACTTCGCCTGCTGCACCCGATCCGGAGGTGCGGTGCAGGGGCAAAGCGTGCCCAACGAGTGGGGCGTGTTTCCTCCGCGGTTGCGGTGCGCGCCGCGCCGGCGTATTCGGCGATCGGGACCTCGGAGGGCGCACTCGAGTCGCTGGCGCGTCATTTGACGGTCGAACTCGCGTCGCGCGGCGTTCGCGTCAACTTCTTCTCGCCCGGGAGCGTGCAAACCCACGCCTGGGATGCATTTCCGGACAAGGAGCAGCGATTGTCGGAGGCCCGGCGCCGTTTACCACTCGGACGCCTGGTCACTATGGACGAGGTTGCCTTCGCCGTGCAGTTTCTTTGCAGCCGACTACGTCGGCCAGCTGCGCCTTTACCCAACCCACTCAAGTGCAGTCGTTCCGGCCCAGGAAGGATTGTGCGCAGTGCCAACGCCTTTCTTGTCGGTCACATCGCTGGGGCGAGGATTCACGTTCAAGTACCAGATCAAGTTCTGCCCGGCCGTTGTG